>Ga0105048_10003342_pt1 | contig 26278 bp, 18 predicted proteins | sample MAT05_FD_78382 | JGI IMG/M metagenome (GOLD analysis project Ga0105048, IMG submission 78382) | Freshwater microbial communities from Lake Fryxell liftoff mats and glacier meltwater in Antarctica - MAT-05 | ecosystem: Environmental > Aquatic > Freshwater > Ice > Liftoff microbial mat | place...
ATCTCATGGTGAAATCGCTCGGGCCGGGCAGGATCGTTCGCCGCCGCCGGGATGGAATCGAACCTCAAATACTTCGACCCGAGGTATTTCGTCCGGAGCGTGACTAACCCGTTCGATGCCGTGTATTGCCTGCGTTTAGCGCAACACCGTGCAGGCCGCACCGAAGTTGTTGTGAGCCGTTGGCAGGGCCGGTTTGTATTGTTGCCTATCCCCTTGGCGGTGCGGGATCGGTATTCGGTCGATCCCAACGGCGATGTTCGTGTGATGATCGATTTAGCCCCCGGTGAACAGGATCACCGCAGGTGAACCACACCGGGGGTCGTTGTGAAATCACCGTTTCCCACCCGGTGCGGCTCGGCTTCGCCGACCCTTTCACCGGGGGCTAAATGGCAATATAACCCAGGATCGATTCATGTCGCCGGACGATGCCCAGAAAGCCCTCGGGACCGATATTCGCCTGTTGGGCAACCTGCTCGGTCAGGCCATACGCCAACTCGCCGGGGAAGAAGCGTTCCTGTTGGAGGAAGACGTTCGCGCCAATGCGAAGGAACTTCGCCTGCACCCCTCTGTCGATGCGGCCCGCAATCTGCGCGACGCCTTGGACCGGCTCGATCTCCCGGCGCTGCGGGGCTTGAACCGCGCGTTCAGCGTCTTCTTCGATCTCATCAACTTGGCGGAACAACAAGCGCGGGTGCGAGCGTTGCGGAACCGCGCGGGCCGACCGCAACTCGAAAGCGCCGAGGCGGCACTGCGGTATCTAGCGGGCCGGGGAATCTCCCGCGAGGAGCTGGTCGATCACCTCGCACGCGCCTTGGTGGTGCCGGTGTTCACGGCGCACCCGAGCGAAGCCCGGCGGCGAACGACCTTGGAAAAGTTGGCGTCGATCGCACAAGGGTTGGATCGCATGGAGTATTCCCAGCCCACGCCCTCGGAACGGGATGCGGCCCTCACTGCCTTGGCGGAACAGGTCGAAACCCTGTGGCTCACCGATACCGTGCGCTCGGTTCGACCCTCGGTGCTGGACGAAGTGAAGCAGGTGCTCGGCTTGGTGGAAACGCGATTGCTGGACATCGTGCCGCAGGTGTACCGCAAGCTCGAATCGGCGATGGCGGAGGTGTATCCGGCGACGGAGAAAGCAGGGGGACAATGTCCCCCCGCTTTCAAGATTCCCCCCTTCCTCCACTTCGGCTCGTGGATCGGCGGGGATCGCGACGGCCACCCGAACGTCACGCACAGCGTCACCGCCCAAACGATCCGGTTGCATCAAGAAACGATCCTCAAGAATTACCTCGCGCGGATCGAAGCGTTCGGGGCCAAGCTCAGCCATTCCACGCCGTTCGTCGAAGCCGGGCCGGAATTGCGGGCGTCCCTCGAAGCGGACGCGGCGATCTTCCCCGAACTCCCGCTGGGCAAAGGGCAAGAGCCGTATCGGGTGAAGTGCCGGATGATCGCCGCGAAGCTCCGGCGGACGTTGGAATTCGTTCGCACACGCGAAGTCGATTGGGGCGAGGAAGAACGGGCGAACCCGCCGGGGGTGTACCTCGACCGCCGAGCGCTGCTCGACGATCTCAACTTGATCGCCAGCGACCTCGAACGCGCCGGGGCAATTTCAACGGCGAACGGTTCGCTCCGCGATTTCATCCGCACGGTGGAAGTGTTCGGGATTCACTTGTTGAAGCTCGATCTGCGCCAACACAGCGCCAGGCACGAACAGGCGACCGACGAAGTGCTCCGCGCCGCCGGGGTTTGCCCGAACTATGCGGAACTCACGCCCGATCAACGATTCGACGTTCTGGCGAAAGAACTCGAATCGAAGCGTCCGCTGATCCCCGTCCACCTGCCGTTCAGTGAGGATGCCGCCGAGGTGATCCGCACCTTCCGTACCATGGCCGCCGTGCTGGAACAACGCTGCCCGGAGGCGATGGGCACCTACATCATCAGTTCCACCACCGATCCGGCGCACCTGCTCGAAGTGCTGCTCTTCGCGCGGGAAGCCCGCTTGTTCCAGCCGTTGGAAGGCATCAGCCGCATCGACATCGTTCCGCTGTTCGAGGCGTTGGAACCGCTCCGCACCTCCGGCGCGATCATGGCGAAGTTGTTTGAACTTCCGATCTACCGCAAGCAACTCGAACTCCGCGGCCACCTCCAAGAAGTGATGATCGGTTACTCGGATAGCAACAAGGAAAGCGGCTTCCTGCAATCGGCGTGGGCGCTCTACCGCGCCCAAGTGGAAGTGACCGAACTCGGCAAACGTTCCGGCATCGCCATCCAATTCTTCCACGGTCGCGGCGGGGCGATCGGTCGCGGCGGCGGCCCGGCCAATCTTGCCATTCTCGCCCAACCGAGGGGGACGGTCGATGGGCGGCTGCGCATCACCGAACAGGGGGAGATGATCGCGGATCGCTACGGCCACCCGGCGATTGCGGAACGCCACCTCGAACAAGTGCTCGACGCCGTGCTGCGCACCAGCTTCCCCGATGAAGCCACCGCCCCGGAACCGGAATGGTTCGACATCCTCGACGAACTCGCCGAATCGGCCCGCCTCCACTACCGCGCCCTCGTCTACGATAACCCCGAGTTCCTCACTTACTTCGAGCAAGCCACTTGCATCGGCGAAATCGCGGAATTGAAGATCGGTTCGCGCCCCGCCCGGCGGAGCAAAGCCCGCAGCATCGAACAACTCCGGGCCATCCCGTGGGTGTTCAGTTGGATGCAAAGCCGGCACACGCTCCCCGGTTGGTACGGCCTCGGCAGCGCCGTCAAGCAACTCCTGCGCACCCGGCCCACCGGCTTGGCGATGCTCCGCGATATGTACTTGCGCTGGCCGTTCTGGCGCACCCTCATCGACAACGCCCAGATGATCTTGGCCAAGGCCGATCTCGTGATCGCCCGTTTGTATGCCGACCTCGTGGAAGATCCCGAGTTGGGGAACCGAATTTACGACCGGATCGCCGCGGAATACCGGGCATCCTCCGAAACGGTCTGCCAGATCACGGCACAATCGGAATTATTGGAACGCTCCCCCGTACTCCGGACGTCGATCGAGCGGAGAAACCCGTACGTCGACCCGCTCAGTTTCATACAATTGGCCTTGTTGCGGAGGTTGCGAACCGGCGACGCCCCCCGGGAAGAACTCGTGACGGCCGTGCTGGAAAGCATCAACGGCGTGGCCTCCGGCTTGAAGAACACGGGATAAGGGTAACTGACCCTCTCCCCAAAAGGGGAGAGGGTGGTTGTTTGTAGCACTATTTGAAGGGTTCCGGCAATGTAAACGCAAAGTATCCCTCCTCCCCGTTCGCTTTCTCCGAACGGATATTGTTGCCTAACCGTTAGGCATGGCCCGGCGGCCGTCGCGAACCTTTCCGTTCCGGGCACCGTCCGATTCCTCTGAGTTCCCAGTTCGCACCGCCCAAAACCACTATGCCGATTGAGCCAAACACTTTCGTCCCGCTCCCCCCGGTTCGGGATGGCCTTTACGACCCCGCTTTCGAACGCGATGCCTGCGGCGTCGGCTTCATCGCCAACCGCAAGAACCGCAAATCGCACGCGACCGTGTCCGATGCGCTCCAATTGCTGCGCAACCTGCAGCACCGCGGAGCCTGCGGTTGCGATCAAGACACCGGCGACGGGGCCGGCATCCTCCTGCAGATGCCCGACCCGTTCTTCCGCGAAATCGCGGGGAAAACCAATATCACGCTGCCGCCACCGGGAGAGTACGGCGTCGCGTTCTGCTTCCTCCCCATCAAGGCGAACTTGCGGGCCGAGTACCGCAAGGCCCTGGAAGGCCTCGTGGCCGAGGAAGGCCAGATCGTACTCGGCTGGCGCCCGGTTCCCGTGCTTTCGACCGCCATCGGGTGGTTGGCGCGATCGACCGAACCGGCGATGGAACAACTGATCATCGGCAAAGGGGCGAATCTCGATTCCGCCGCGTTCGAGCGCAAGCTTTACGTGATCCGCCGCCGGGCGGAACATTGGTCCATCGCCAGTATCGATGGCTTCGCCATCGTGAGTTGCAGCGCCCGCACCATCATTTACAAGGGCATGTTGAAGCCGGATCAACTCGAAGCCTACTTCCTCGACCTCCAGCATTCGGGGATGGTTTCGGCGCTCGCCATCGTTCACAGCCGGTACAGCACGAACACCTCCCCGCAATGGGCGTTGGCCCAGCCGTTCCACATCCTCGCGCACAACGGGGAAATCAACACGCTCAACGGGAACGTCCACTGGTTGAAGGCCCGCCAGCCGATGCTCTCCGGCGGTGCCCTCGGCGACGACGTTGCGAAAGTGTTGCCCTTCGATTTCGCAGGTCTGAGCGATTCCGCCGTGTTGGATCGGGCCGTGGAATTGCTGCTGCAATCGGGCCGCAGCCTGCCGCACGCCATGATGATGCTGGTGCCCGAAGCCTACGAAGAACTGAAGCACCTCGATCCCGCGATCCGCGGCTTCTTCAAATACCACCGCTGCCTCACCGAACCGTGGGATGGCCCCGCCGGCCTCGCTTTCACCGACGGTACCCAAATCGGCGCGATGCTGGATCGCAACGGCCTCCGCCCCGGCCGCTACATCATCACCGACGAACGGGTGATCGTCTCCAGCGAAGTCGGCGTGCTCCCCGTCGCACCCGGTTCGATCACGGCCGCCGGTCGGTTGCAACCGGGGAAGCTCTTCCTCGTCGATACCGTCAGCGGCCAAGTGAAGTTCGACGAAGAAATCAAGCTCGAAGTGGCCCGCGCGAAACCCTACGCCCAATGGGTGGAAGCGAACCTCGTTCACATCGATAGCCTGCCGGAAGCCCCGGTGGTCGCGTACGATCCCAGCCCGTTGCGTTCGCGGCAACACTCGTTCGGGTACACCCAAGAGGATGTGGCCCGCGTGCTGTTGCCGATGGCCCATGACGGCCAAGAACCGGTCTCCAGCATGGGCGTGGATACGCCGCTCGCGGTGCTCAGCGACCGCGCGCAGTTGCTCTTCAACTACTTCAAACAATTGTTCGCACAAGTGACCAACCCGCCGATCGATCCGATCCGCGAGAAGGTGGTGATGAACACCGAATCGCTGCTCGGGGCCGAAACCAACCTGCTCGGCGAAACCCCCGAACACGCCCGCCTGCTGCGATTGAAGGGGCCGGGGCTGACCGATGAAGAACTCGCCAAGCTCCGCATCTTGGATCGCCCCGGATTGAAATCGACCACCCTCGGTACGCTCTTTCCGAAAGCCTCCGGCGAAGCCGGGCTGGCCGCGGCCCTCGATGCGCTCTGCGCCGCGGCGGTGGAATCCGTGAAGGCCGGCACCAGCATCCTCATCCTCTCGGATCGCGGCGTCGATGAAAGCCGGCTGGCGATCCCTTCGCTCTTGGCCACCGCGGCGGTTCACCACTACCTCATTCGCGCCGGCGTACGAATGCGCTGCGGCCTCGTGATCGAAACCGGCGAAGCCCGCGAAGTGCATCACTTCGCCTTGCTCGTGGGCTACGGCGCCGCCGCGGTCAACCCGTACCTCGTGTTTGAAACGTACCGTTCGCTCGCCGAGGAGGGGATGCTCGTCGATGCCAACGGCGGCCCGCTCGATCTTCCCAAGGCGATCAAGAACTACATGAAGTCCATCGATTCGGGCTTGCTGAAGGTGTTCAGCAAGATGGGCATCAGCACGCTGATGAGCTACCGCGGCGCCCAAGTCTTCGAGGCCATCGGTTTGAACGCCGAGGTGATCGAACGCTACTTCACCGATACGCCGAGCCGCATTTCCGGCATCGGTTTGAACGAGATCGCCCGCGAATCGCTCGCCCGGCACGAAGTCGGTTACCCCGGCGATCCGGATGCCGAGGCGCACGATCTCGATGCCGGCGGGGAGATCATGTGGCGGCGCCGCGGCGAACACCACATGTGGAACCCGGAAACGGTGCAATCGCTGCAACACGCCGTGCGCAGCCAGAGCCGCGAGGAGTACGACAACTTCTCCCAAGCCGCGAACGATGAAACCCGCAAGCTCTGCACCCTCCGCGGGCTGTTGAACATCAAGCGCACCCGCAAAGCGATCCCGCTCGAACTGGTGGAACCGGCCAAAGAGATCGTGAAGCGCTTCTTCACCGGGGCCATGAGCTTCGGCAGTATCTCGAAGGAAGCCCACGAAACCATGGCCATCGCGCTCAACCGCATCGGCGGCCGCAGCAACACCGGCGAAGGGGGCGAAGACCCGATCCGCTTCAAACCCGACCCCGGCGGCGACCGCCGCGGCAGCGCGATCAAGCAGGTTGCCAGCGGTCGCTTCGGCGTGACCGCCAACTACCTCGCCAACGCCGTGGAAATCCAGATCAAGATGGCCCAAGGGGCGAAGCCCGGCGAGGGGGGCCAACTCCCCGGCCACAAGGTGGATAGCGCCATCGCCAAGACGCGCTACAGCACCCCCGGCGTCGGGCTGATTTCGCCGCCGCCGCACCACGACATCTACAGCATCGAAGACTTGGCCCAGTTGATCTTCGATTTGAAGAACTCGAACCCGCACGCCGAGATCTCCGTGAAGCTCGTGGCCGCCGCCGGGGTGGGCACCATCGCCACGGGCGTGGCGAAAGGCTACGCGGATCGCATCCTCATCAGCGGCGATTCGGGCGGCACCGGAGCAAGCCCGCTCTCCAGCATACTGCACGCCGGGGTACCGTGGGAACTCGGCCTCGCGGAGGCCCAACAGGTTCTCGTGCGCAACGGCCTCCGCGGCCGGGTTCGCCTTCAAACCGACGGCCAAATGAAAACCGGGCGAGACGTGGTGATTGCCGCGTGCCTCGGTGCGGAAGAGTACGGCTTCGCCACGGCTCCGCTCATCGCCCTCGGTTGCGTGATGATGCGCAAGTGCCACTTGAATACCTGCCCCGTGGGAATCGCCACGCAGGATCCCGTGCTGCGGGCGCAGTTCACCGGCACGCCGGAACACGTGGTCAACTATTTGTTCTTTGTGGCCGAGGAAGTGCGCGGCCTGCTCAGCGAGATGGGCTTCCGATCCTTGGATGAAATCGTCGGGCACCCGGATCTGCTCACGCCCGCCGATATTTCCTGGCACTGGAAGGCGAAGAACCTCGATCTTTCCGCACTGCTCGAACGGCCGAACGTGCCCTTGGGTTCCCCCGTTAGGTGCGTCGAACGCCAACCCGATATCCTCGCCGATCAGATCGATTGGGAACTGGTTCGCGCCGCCAAGGAAACCCTCGAACACCCCCGTCGGATGCAACTCGATCTGCCCATCGGCAACCAGAACCGCACCGCGGGCACGCTGCTGAGCTACTTCGTGACGGCGAAGTTCGGCGAAGCCGGGCTGCGCGAAGATACCATCGATCTCCGCTTCACCGGCATCGCCGGGCAAAGCTTCGGCGCGTTCGTCACCCGCGGGATCACCCTGCGTTTGAAGGGCGCAGCCAACGATTACGTCGGCAAGGGTCTCTCCGGCGGCAAGATCATCGTGGCGCCCCCCGCCGACGTCGGCTACGTTCCGGAAGAGAACGCCATCATCGGCAACGTCGCGCTGTACGGTGCCACCGCCGGGGAAGCCTTCTTCCGCGGGCGGGCCGGGGAACGATTCGCCGTGCGCAACAGCGGCGCCAAGACCGTCGTCGAAGGCGTGGGCGACCACGCTTGCGAATACATGACCGGCGGCATCGTGGTCGTACTCGGTTCCACCGGCCGCAACTTCGCCGCCGGGATGAGCGGCGGCCTCGCCTATGTGTACGATCCCGATGGAACCTTCCACGAACAGTGCAACCTCGAAATGGTCGATCTCGTACCCGTGAAGGAGTACAAGGACGTCGGCATGCTCAGCAACCTCATCAACCGGCACGTGCTTTACACCGGCTCCAGCGTCGGCGCGGAAATTGTGAACGATTTCGCCACCGCCCTCGGCAAGTTCGTGAAAGTGTACCCCAAAGATTACCGCAAAGTGATCGAACAAAGCCGCGCTGTGCAACGACAGTGGGAGCTAGTGAATGCCTGATCGAATCGCATGCAAGGTAATCGCTGGGTCTCAATTGTGAACGGACAACTGTGTACCAACGACTCTATTTCCGAATTGTGTTGTTTGAATCTAGTTTTAAGTCCTTGGACATCAGTTGTTGGTCGAGTCGATAGATTTCTTTCTCAATCGGCGGAAATACAAACGGTTTCACACAAATGTAATTGGAGGAGTGGTCGGCTACCGCGTTCAGCAGTTCTTCGCAGAACACTGAACACTGAACACTGAACACTATTTAAGATGGCCGACCCCCGAGGTTTCCTCAACGTCGAACCGCAAAAGCCGACCCCGCGGCCGGTGCACGAACGCATCCGCGATTACGGCGAACTGTACCAGCCGATGCCCACCGAAAGCACCCGCGCCCAAGCGACGCGCTGCATGGATTGCGGCATCCCCTTCTGCCATACCGGCTGCCCCCTCGGCAACCGCATCCCGGATTGGAACGATCTCGTGCACCGCAACCGCTGGCGCGAAGCGCTCGTGGCCCTGCACGATACCAACAACTTCCCCGAGTTCACCGGCAAGACTTGCCCGGCCCCGTGCGAAACCTCGTGCGTACTCGCCCTCAACGGGAGCCCCGTCACGATCAAATCGATCGAACAAGCGATCGTCGATCGGGGTTGGGAAGAAGATTGGATTCACCCGGAACCGCCGAAGCACAGCACCGGGAAATCGGTCGGCATCGTCGGCAGCGGCCCCGCAGGTTTGGCCGCGGCGCAGCAACTCTGCCGCGCCGGCCACGCCGTAACGGTGTACGAACGGGACGACCGCCCCGGTGGCCTGCTGATCTACGGCATCCCCGATTTCAAAATGGCCAAGCTTTACGTCGAACGCCGCATCGCCCAACTCGAAGCGGAAGGTGTGAAGTTTGAAGTCAACGCGGATATCGGCGGTGCCATCGATCCGCACGCACTCCGCAAGAAACACGATGCCTTGCTACTCACTGTGGGCGCCACGAAGCCGCGCCGCCTCGATATTCCCGGCAAGGAAATGAAGGGCGTGATGCAAGCGATGCCGTTCCTCACGGCCCAGAACCGCCGCACACTCGGCGATATCGTACCCGACGATGCCGTGACTGCCACCGGCAAGAACGTAATCATCATCGGCGGTGGCGATACCGCCGCGGACTGCCTGGGAACCTGCCATCGCCAAGGGGCGAAGAGCGTACTGCAACTCGATTACAACCCGTGCCCGCCCGAGAACACCAACCCCGATACGCCTTGGCCGCTCTGGCCGAAGATTCTCCGCATCACGCCTGCACACGAAGAGGGCGGCATGCGCGATTGGCAGATCAAGACGTGCCAATTCGCCGGGGATGAGAATGGCAACCTCATCGAACTCCACGCCGTGCGCGTGCAGCAATACTTCGACGAAGCCGGGGATCGCCAGTTCGAGGAACTCACCGGTTCCGATCTCGCGTTCCCTTGCGATCTGGTGCTGCTCGCCATCGGTTTCTCCGGCCCCGAAGCCGGGTTGCCCGGCAAGCTCGGATTGGCAATGACCGAGAACGGGGCGATCAAGAGCAACCCGAAGTTTGCTACGTCGGTGGAAGGGGTGTTCGCCGCCGGCGACTGCCGCCGGGGCCAATCGTTGGTGGTGTGGGCCATCGCCGAGGGTCGCGAAGCGGCCCGGAATGTGGACGAATTCTTAATGGGCAAAACGAGCCACCTCCGCGGCAAGGATATACCGTTGGGCATCATTCGCCCGAGGGTTTTAGCAAAGGCGTGAGTGCTTTTTAGCGACCCGGGTACGGCACGGTGTGCGTGGAACGAACGGGCACCCCTTGAAGTGTAATACTCGCACCGTCGGGCCATTGCACCCGGATCGAATCGACCTTCTCCACGGAACCCAAGCCGAAGTGGGCGACCGGTTCCATCTGGCACAGGTAGCCGCTGCCGCCATCGATCACGCGCACTTGCGAACGCCCCCCGGAGCTCAGGCGAACCATAGCCCCGCGGGCCGGGGCACCGAAGCGCGTCAACGGTCGAATGCGGATCCAATTGTTCGTACCCGCCGCAGCTACCTTGAACAAGCTCAGCGGTTGCATTTCCCCATCGCCGTGGGCCAAGAGCAATTCCAATATCCCGTCGCCATCAATATCGGCGATGGCGGCTCCGGTGCCCGTGCCGAGGGGTTCGTCGGCTTCGCCGGGGTCGCACATTCGCCAATCCAACGCGTGCGGTTCGCCCGGCGTTTGGCGATAGAGCCGGTTCGCTTCGCCGTGGAATTGGAAGAAGAGTTCTTCCCAACCGTCGTTATCGAAATCGGCAGCAATCACATTGCGGATGCGGCCGGGAAGGGCGATGGCGGGCGTGGCGCGATCTTTGAACGCTCCATCGGGTAGGCGAATGAACAATCGGTTCGGGCCATCCCAATTGCCGAGGGCGAAATCGAGCCGCCCATCGTGGTCGGCGTCGAACACGGCGATACCTCGGGAGTTCTCCTTCGCATCGGCGATCCGCCATTCGGAAGCCACTTCGTCGAACGTCCCGCGCCCGCTATTGCGGTAGAGCACGTTCGGCCCGTGTTCGTTCAAACAGAACAGATCGGAATGTTCGGAAACCAAAGGCCCGACCCACAGCGCCCGCCCGTTCATACTCGCGTTCCAATGCAACGCGGGCGCCATATCGGCGGGGCTGCCATCGCTACGTTGTTCGTACAATCGCAACGGGCTGGAGGAGTTCGCCACGGCGAAGCCGTAGCGGCCGGTACCGCGGCGATCGATGGCCGCCACCGAGCGGCCGGACACTCGGTTCTGCAAAGCGGGCGGGGCCGAGCGGAACAGGTCGCGCCAATGCCCATCGGTCGTGCGGTGGAAAAGGCGATCCGGTTCGGCTTTCGGCCCGGCGAACGTATCGGCGTTCATCAGATAGATTTCTTCACGACCATTTCCATCGAAGTCCGCGGCGCAGGCGCACAGGGTGTGGGCGGCCGCATCGGCGAGCGCGGACGAAGCGATATCGATCAGAGTACCGTTCGACCATTTCCAGATGCGGTTCGGCTGTTGGAACCCGCACACGAAGAATTCATCAACGCCATCGCCATCGAAATCGGCGACCGACACGCCGGAGTTCGAGGCGGGCGGATTGCGGGCGAAGGTTTGGGAAACGCAAGTGAACATGCCATGGGAAGGTTACATCGCGGCGAGCGAAGTGCCCACAGGAAAAGGGGGCGTTGATCGGAACCGCCGAGTAAGATGGAAGGCACCCACCGAGAAACTCTTATGCGATATTACATCATTCTGCTGTTCGTTGCCGGGTTCGCCCACGCCCAAGATGATGGCCGAGCGGCCGATCTCAAAGGGGATGCTTTGCTGAAGGAAGGCAAATGGAAAGAGGCCATCGCCGAGTTCGATAAGTTCCTCGCGGTGAATCCGAAGCTCGCTCCGGAGCATTGGCGCCGCGGTATCGCCTTGTACTATGCGGGCCGCTACGAAGACGGCGTGAAACAATTCGAGACGCACAAAACCGTAAACCCGCAGGATGTGGAGAACGCCGCGTGGCACTACCTCTGCAACGCGAAAGTGATTGGGGCGAAGAAAGCCCGCGCGGAATTGATCGACGTGACCAAGGATGCTCGCGTACCGATGGCCGAGATTCAAAAGCTCTTCGCCGGGAAGTTGAAGCCCGAAGAGGTGTTGGCCGCCGCGGAGAAAACCGAGGCCGGTACCGCGAAGGGAACCTCGGCGCGGTTCTACGGGCATTTGTACGTCGCGCTCTGGTACGATTCCGAAGGCAAAGCCGAAAAAGTGAAGGAGCATCTGAAGAAGGCGGTGGAAGATTACCCGGTGACCGATTACATGTGGGCCGTGGGCAATGCCCACTTGAAAGGGTTGAAGTGATGATTTTCCGAGCCTGAAGCGTCAGCGACGAGGTTTGTACTGGAATCGTCGCTTACGCTTCCGGCTCCGAAAATCATCAATACTCCCGCAACAACAGATCCCCCTCGGCATTGAGCCAGCCTCGGCTATCGATTTGAATGATCCCGGCGGTCTTCGCGGCCAACCATCGGGCCAATGCTTCGCACAACCCCTCGGCACACTCGGCCGGCTCGTCGAATGTGAACATCTGCTGCGTTTGAATCACCTTCTCCATGAGCATCCCGTGGTTCGGTTGGTCATCCCTCGTTTCGAGTTCGGCGGCATAGGCGTTGAGATCGTGGCGGAGATCGTCCGCTTTCGTGAGGTAGCGGCCGATGGTGAGGGATGAACCTTCGGCGAATTCGAAGCGGGCGCTCGACCAGCCCAGATCGTCGCCGTGGAAGTGCGGGGCGAAGGCATAGCCGAGGGAATGCAGATACTCCGCCAGTTCGGCGGGGTTCGGTTCCTCGGGAATGCTGGCGAAGACGCGGTACCACATGGGGATAATCTATCCGAGCCGGAAGCGTCAGCGACGAGGTTTGTACTGGAATCGTCGCTTACGCTTCCGGCTCTGAAAATTTTGGGTGTGAGCGACGATTCCATCCAAATCGTCGCTTACGCTTCCGGCTCTGACAATTTTGGGTGTGAGCGACGATTCCATCCAAATCGTCGCTTACGCTTCCGGCTCTGAAAAACGTGTGCGAGGTACGCGCTGCGTGACAGCCACGCTCCAAACTTCTTCCAACTTCTCCGAGAGCGGCGCCCAATCGTACTCGCGGAGGATCAACCGGCGGGCTTCCTCGGCGCGATCCAAGGCCGCATCCGGGTTCCGCATCGCTTCGAGTAATGCCCCGGCGATCCGGGTTTCGTCGTCCGTCACCGCGAGGTGATCCCCGGCCCGCAAGCGCAAACCTTCCGCGCCCACTTTCGTGCTCACCACCGGCGTCGCGGTCGCCAACGATTCGAGAATCTTCAACCGCGAGCCGCCGCCCACCCGCAGGGGTACAACGGTACAACCGCAGTTGGCGAGGTACGGCCGCACATCCGGCACGTTCGCGTGAACCGTGGCTCCGGGCGTGGCTTTCGCCAAGGCCAGCATCCACTCCGGCGGGTTGCGGCCGACGATGCCGAGCGTCGCCCGCGGCTCCTTCGCTCGCACGTCCGGGAGAATCTTCTCCAAGAGCAACTTCGCCGCATCCTGATTCGGCCGCCAATCGAGGCTGCCGAGGAACACCGTGCGGTACGGATCGCGTTCGACTTCGCGCTGCGGTTGAAAGAACGCGGTGTCGACGCCGTTATCGACCACTTCCGTTTGCTCGGAGCCGCCGAAGTTGTCGCGGATGAGATTCGCATCGTTTTCCGAAACGGCGACCGTCCACGTGGCGTGGGCGTAGGCCCAACGCTCGAACTTCTCGAACTTCTTCCATTGCTTTTGGATGTACCAACGCTTCACCGGATTCTCTTCGGTTTCCGCATAGCGCTGCCAAATCATCGATTCCACGTTGTGGGCCACCACCACCCACGGCGTGCGTTTCAACCTTCCGCGGAGGGCTTTGCGCAGCACTTGGGCGTAGGGGGTCCATTCGCAATGCCATACGTCTACGGCGTGCTCGGCCGCGTAGTCTTGCACCGCTTCCACGAGTTCCGGGCTGGTGTGCGTACTCACGGAATACGGCAGCGAGGAAAGCAGATTCCCCGCGAGGCGGGCGTAGAAGGCCGGGCCGTTCTTGCTGGGCACCGCCCGCGGCACGACCACGGTATCGATACCGAGCTTGCGGAAGACCGCTTCGGCCTGCTCCGCTTCGTAAGCATCGGCGTTGCGGTGACAGATGATCGTGATGCGGTGGCGCTCGGCCAAGCGCGAGAGCAAGTTGAAGGTGCGGATTCGCTTACCCGAGGTGAGCGGGTACGGGAGTTCTTCGTCGAGCACCGCAATACGGAGGGAACGCATCGGCATCCTTACCGAGAGGGAAACGGGTTTGGCGTATTCTGCCGCGCATCGGCGAAGTTGTGCAAGGCGAAGTGGCGGATGGCTCGCCAATAAGTGGCGCGCAAAAAAAGACGGGCCGCATACCGGGGGTTGGTATGCGGCCCGTCTGGGGGGGTGGGAGTCGTTCCTAGGGGGTAGGAGCGATCCTTCAAAAATCAGTCCGGCTTGGCACCAGGGGTTGTAGGTGGCGATTCCTCGGGGGGTTGAGGTTTCGCAAGCCGGGGGCAAGGGTTACTGGGGGGTTCACCTTGCCGGGTGATCGGCACTGGTTGGTGTCAGTGGCGACGGAATGAAGTAGTGCAGGCCGCGTGCCAATCGAAGAATTCGCATTCTGGCTTCAACCTCGGCAAGCTGGCGATATTGGGTACCGCAGCTTCGGCAATTCTTGCAATTGTTACCGTGTAAGAATTGCAAGAGTTACAAAAGCAACATTGCCGCCGCCATAGCCACCATAAGCAAATCTTCAACCAGGGTAATGAACGACGTCGGCAAGTTGAACACCGTACCGAGGCAGGCACAGCGGATCTTCTGCTTCTTCATCAAGGATCGAACGATGCCAAGGGTGCTCACGCCCATCACGACTAACGTGACGAGGTTCACCGCCACGGGTTGAAGGTTGGCTAGGTAGGCCGCACCGAGGCCCAGTTCGATGAACGGGTATACGAAGCCGTAAGCGGGCCAACGCATCGCAACGACATCGTACATGCGGTAGGCATCGGCGAATGCTCGGAGGTTCAACAGTTTGAAGAACGAGAAGACGAAGAAGAACCCGGCCATGAAGTGCCGCATCGCCCGCATGGCATCGAACGGAGCGAACGCGACCTCGGCGAGCGCCGAGGCGAGGAGCAGATAGAAGAGAATCAGCAGAAGGGGGAAGTAGCTGGTTTTCTCCGCAAGCCCACCGGCTGCGGCCGGTGGGGGTTGCGATGCCACTTCCCCCAGTACCCGATAACCCTTTTGCTCCAACAGTTCATCCACCCGTTGCAATGCTTGCGGATTCCCTTGGACCGTAATCGTCTTCTCGGGAACGGAGACGTCCGCTTGCCAATGCTCGAACCCGGCGGCATCGAAGGCGGGTCGAATCTTCTCCACGCAGGCCTTGCAGCGGAGATCGGTTTTCACGGTGCGTGTGGGCATACTCGAATTGTAGCAATATCCCGACATGGACGACGAGGATTAGGAATGCCCGTTTCAGTGAATGTTCCACAACGGTTGTTACACACTTACGAAACGGAGTTTCGCGGAGAGGCGTTCCCAAACGGAGTTTGGGAACGAGGGAGCGATCACCCTTCAAACCGTGAAGCGATTCACTTCCAGAAGCTGGCCCTTCATGAACATGATCGGCGGCATCGTGTATTGTAATCGCTTGGTTTCGTTCGGACGGAGAGCGACTTTGATTTCGTTCAAACCGCACATCGGCATTGTAACGTAGGGAAACCAAATCCTTATTAAGTGGCGCTCCGGTGTGACATCGAACGTGTGCAGGCCCCATGGGGAATCGTACTGCTCCCCGTCGATATCGATAATCGGAGTGCAGCGCCATAACAGGATCGCTAGCGGCGACACCCAGACTTTGATTTTCAACACGCCCATAGGCTCCCGCACCCGAGACGCGATTGGCAACGGAGGCATCTTGACTCCAATCAGTTTCTCTTTCCCGCGCTCTGCGTGCGGAATGTCTTTCTTCGACGATCTACGTCGTCTTCGGGCCGGACGCCAAATCGATTGTACCAAAGACGAAGACGACGCAGAGCATCGAAAGCCAAGACGTTCCACACAGAGCGTTGTGGAACGAGGGAAATCGATCCCGGAGGGATCAAAGCGATTAGCCCCGGGTCGCTTCGACCCGGGGAGGCGTCCGCCCATGAAATCGACCCCGGCAGGGGTCGCAGCCCGTCCCGGCCATTGTGGTGCGATCCCTCCAAGATCGGGGGTGGTTCGAGAGGTTCAGCACGAACGTTTTGTTCTCCTCAACCGCATCGTTGTCGATGGCCGAGACGTAGATGATCGCGGACGAATTGTTCACGCTCAAGCTGACGGTGCCGGCCGTGCCTTCGTAATTGATTCCGGCCAAAGCGGTGCCGTCGGCCGTGGAAAAATCGATGGTGTAGTTCCCACCGGATGTGGCATCGCTGAGGGAAATGAGGAATGCCTGCTGAAAACCACCGTTCTCGGCGATGGGATCCAATGCTGTAACGTTGAAGATCGCGGGCACGGTGCGATCTTCCAAGGAAGTGACGCTCAGCCGGGTGTTAAGCTGGAGAGGGGGCAAAGTGTTTGGGCAGGAATCGGCGGAACAGATTTCGCACGCGGGATGCTCGTGGGGATATTCAACGAAACAATCGCACGGGCATGTTGGCGGATCGCAGGACAATGCACAAGCTCAATTTTTTCGAGAATTCCGAATATTCATGGGGGTGCCTTTGTTGAGTTCCCAACCACTGCAATTTCTACCCCTTGGATTTCCCCTCGCATTCATCATCCAGCCTGTTCCAATTGCTCCGGATCGGGTAAACCGTAGCCCATGGGAATCGACGTCGCCACTCTCGGTTTGCTCGCCCGTGCCCGGTCGCAGGGAGTATCGTTCGAGCAATCGATTACCATCGGTCGGCAACGGCTCTACATTCAAGCGGCACACTTCCGCAAGGCGAAAGCCAAACTCGCGGGCTTGATCGGATCGGATTGGCCCGCCGTGGAAACCGCACTGAAGGATTCCAGCGGCTTGTTCGAGCCACTGTTCCGCGCTTTGGGGGCGAAGGTGACGGATTCGCTCGATTATTCCCCGTACGAAGGGGCGAGCGTCATCCAAGATATGAACGCGCCGATTCCGGAAACGTTGCGGGAACGCTACTCGATGGTGTTCGATGGCGGTTGCCTCGAACACGTGTTCCATTTCCCCGTGGCGATGAAGAACTGTTTGGAAATGGTTCGCCCCGGCGGTCACTTCCTCACCATGACCACGGCGAATAACTACTGCGGCCACGGCTTTTACCAGTTCAGCCCGGAACTGCTCTACCGTGTGCTGAGTGCCGAGAACGGCTACGCGGTGCGGGATGCCATCCTCGTGGAGATTCTCCCGGAGCGGAATCGCTTCTTCCGCGTTCCCGATCCGGCGGTGCTGCGGCGGCGAGTCGATGTGCGGAATGCCACGCCGACTCTGTTGTGGGTGTGTGCTCAAAGGGTGGAAGTGAAGCCGATCTTTGCGACGCCGCCGTTCCAATCGGATTACGCGGCGACGTGGGATGCCAGCGGTGGAACCCATGTGGATCACGTCGGTGCGGCCAAGATTCGCAATTCCCCCGCCACATTGAAGGACGCACTTTTGCGTTGGATTCCGGGCGGTTGGTTGCATTTCGCTCGCCGTTTGAACGATGCCTTCCGCGAACCGTTGGCCCGAACTCCGGGGTTGGAAGAGATCGACATTCTCACCCCGAACCGAGTCGTCGCTTGACGGGTTCCTTGCAGGGTTTATAATCCCATTCCCAACCCGGCGGACGGGGTTCGTTTCGGTGCCATCGTGCAACCGACCATAGCGGAGCTATGCCCGCCTTCCTTTCCCCCGCTGTGAGCCACCCATGGCAACCCTTCGGTACAGGAATCGCAAATCGCTCGCTATTCTTGCTTTGGTACTCGGTTGCGCTCTGGGTGCCGTTGCGAATGACCCCGTGAACATACCCCCGGCCGAATTGATGCGGGCCGAGGCGACGTACAAAGATACGTTCGGTGCGGCACACGAGAAAGCCAAGCGAGCCGTGAAAACCGCAGAGAAATCGGAATTCGCAAAACGGTTGAACGAAGCCGCGGTGAAGTCCACCAACGATCCTGCATTGCAGGAAGTGCTTCGGCAGAATGCCTTGCTGTTCGCACAACTGACCGATCCCGTCGGCCTCGCCGTGGCCGTGGACGTTTACAAGGCCTACCAACCATTCCCATCCCGGCGGGCGTTAGCGCTGGACAAGATTGCCGCGATTCTAGAGCGGGGCTTGGCGAAGGAGCCGGTAGCTACCCGACAGAAACTTGCCACCGATGTCATCAAGGGCTACCGCGATGCTGCGGTGGAATACGAAAAACAGGGGAATGCGAGTTTGGCGACCGCGGCCATCGGCAAAGCGAGAATCGTGGCTCGGAAGTACACACCAGGGGATCGCGACATCTTCCCGGCACTGGATGCGGACGAACGGCGTTTGGTGGCGATTGCCGCCGAGCAATCCGAGACGGAACGGCTCAAGGCGTTTGTCGCGAAGAATCCGGACGATGTGAAATCACGAATCGGCTTGGGAACACGCTTTCTCCGATACACACGAATCCGGGAAGCCGGGGAACAATTCCGGGCGGCCGGCGGAGAATGGATCGCCGTGGCCAACGCCTTGGATACGAAGCCGATCGATGCCTTGGCACTCTCGCAGTTGCTGTTGAAAGCCCAAGCGAATCTGCCCCCGGAAGACAAGAAAAGCCGGTACGCGATGATGGCGTATGCTCGTGGCCTATTGGAAGATTTCCGAACTGGGAATGCGGATAAATGGGCGGGGGCGGTGGCAACCTACGCCTCGGTATTGGAAATCGCCATCGCCACCGAGCCGGCGCCGCTAGCCGGGCAATCCGTTACGCCGCTCGTTTTGGCCATGATCGAATGGGCCGAGCAACTCGCCGGGAAGTTCAATTACACCGAGGCATCGAATGTTCTGGTGAGAGCCAGAACGAGTTCCAGAACCGCGAAAGGCCCCGGCGAAGCCAAAGAACTCCAAGCGGATTTGGATTCCGCCGAGCGCGTGGTGAAGGCGTGCCTCGCACTCGATACCGAGATCTCCAATTGGAAGGTGGAAGAAGGCAAGGGCGCGTTGGACGCCAAGGGGAACCTCGCCTACGGCGTGGCGCTCCTCCGGGCCGGGCGAGTGCCCGAAGCCGCGAACCGATTGGCGAAATCGCAAGCCCCCGCGTTCGCAGCACTCGCTGCGATTCTCGCCAAAGGGGATCAAACCCCCGCGTTGGCACTCGGCGATTCCTTGCGGGCGGCGGCCGGGGAACTGCAAGGGAACGATAAAATCGACGTTCAATCGTTGGCCCGGGCGGAGTACGAGAAGTTCCTGGAATCCAACCCCAAGGATGGCCTCGAAAAAACCCGCATTCAACTCCTCGCCAAGGAACTGCCGCAGAACACTCGCACCTTCGTTTTGCGGGATTACGTGGAACTATTCGACGAGAATCCAGCGTTCGTTCAAAGGATGAATTTCGAGGGGGTTAGCCCGGGCGGAGGCACGGTGTCGGCCGAGGCCAAGGATGTATTCCACGGCAAATTAGCGATGAAGGTTATCTCGAAGGACATTTTTGCAAACGATTTGGGATGGAAATACCCAATCCGCGAGAACCCCAAGCAACCCAATGAATTCCGTTATGCGGCTTTCGCTTGGAAAAAAGTGGGTGGCTCGGCTTCCATCATCCAATTCGTCGATGCCGCTTCCCCCGGCGAATGGCGATCCTACGCTTCCGGACCCTATGGTAACGGCACGGTGAAAGTGACCATCCGCGATACGATTCCGAACGCGTGGACACTGGAAATCCGGGATCTCTTTCAGGATCACGGCGCGTTCACCATCAACGGTTTCCGGGCGTGGCCGATAGACGGGGAGTATCTCCTGCTCGATGCGATCTACCTGTCGAAATCCAAAGCTTCGCTCGAGCGATTGTTGCAGCGGAAATGACAACAGATCGCGAATCACACACCCGCGCAGTTCTGCCCCGTGTGAAATTCCGCCGGATTGTGATCTCGGCTGGCGTCGGGTTGCTCCCCGCGTTTGCCGCGTTGCTCTCGACTCTAGTACTTTGGCGTTTGATCGGGGCGACGAGCACACCACAGGAAATCGGCCTATTCGCGATCTGTACCCAAGCGACGCTGTACCTCGTCCTGCTCCAGCTGGGATTGGATTCCGCCGCGTCGCTGACCATGGCGGAACTGCTTGCGGTGGGACGCTCTAACGCCGCCGCCGATCAGTTTCATTATCTCGTCCGCTCCAACAGAAAGATATCACTGGGCGTTTTTGCCCTCGTCACGATTGCTGCAGCGGTTTGCGGAATCGCCCCCATACCCCCAGCGCCCCTCGGCGAACTCGCGGCCGGATTTCTCGGAATTCTCGGGGCGACGCAAATCGTGGGGTTTTTCTCGCGCCCGTATTCCGCAGCGTTGGCGGCAGACCACCACATGTTGGCCCTGAGTTGGTTGCGGGTCGGCCAATCGTTACTCGCATTCCTAATCGGGCTGACGGTGTACTACTTCGGAGCGGGGATTTTCTCGCTCGCGGTAGGGGAACTGGGTGCGCAGATCCTCGCTACGGCGGTACTGCGCGGATTGTGCCGAAGTTGGTGCGGTTGGACACGGCTGCCGCCGACGGCGGAACATCGGGGGGGTGAACAATTCCGCAGGGCGGCGATCCTCAGCCTCGGCACCCTCGGTTGGGCCATCGAATACGGCAGCGATATCTTGCTATTGCAACTGTTACCCAACGGGCTGGCGCTCGCCGCCATGTTCGCATTGTGGTCCCGATTCCCCGCCCTCGCCCAAAACATCTGCGTCACGTTGAACAACAACACTATGACGCCGTTGAAATCGGCTTGGGCGACCGACCGGGCGGCGGCCGCGGCGCTCTTTCGCCGATTGATACTCACCCAAATCGGATTGAGTTTTGTAGTCGCCGTCGCCGTGGGGATTTGGTTACCGAGCATCATGCACTATTGGCTGAACGCGGGTTACGATCTTCCGGAAGCGAGAATTATCAGCGTCTGCTTGGCAGGATCCCTCGCCGCGCGGTCGGTGGTTCAATTGCTCTACTTGGGTTGTTCGGCCTTCGATGCCCAGCACGATGGGAATCTCGCCATTTGGCTTTGCGTTCTCGCAAAAGCGATCCTCGGGCTCAGCTTGGCGTTCGAATATGGGCTGAGCGGTTTTCTCGTGGCCGGTTTCATCGCATGGCTCATCGCCTTCGCGGCGATCGCGGCGAGTCTCGTGCGAATCCGAGCGGCGGGGACGCGGCTGTTCGCGGCGGCGTTCGCGGCACTCGTCGCCCTCTGGTTCGTTCCTTGGATCGTGCAGCCTTCCGTCCGTGCCGATACACTAAAAGTGCTGATTTTCTGGCTGGTCGCGAGCGCGTTCCTTGGGCTGGTGGCTCTACTCGGTTGGCTTCTGGCCACTGGAGTACTTCGGACATCCAATTTCTTTCGGAAGCCCCAATGAAATCCTTGCTTCGAAGAGTGAAAAACAAGTTATTCAAGCCGGGCGTCCAGCCTTTGGCGATCCGCTCCGGCCCATTCGCCGGAGTGATAATGAACCTCGATCTGGGTAGCCAGACGCAGAAGTATATGGGGTGGTACGAACACGAACTCCACCGGTGGGTGCGCCGCTACCAATCCGGTATCAAAACGCTGATCGATGTCGGCTCGGAAGCAGGCGTTTATACCATGTTCGCACTCCTGCGCACCGGCGCGGACAAAGTGCTGGCCTTCGAGCCTAACCCCGTCGTGCGCGATAGCATGCGGCAGAACTTCGCGCTGAACAATCTAAAAATTGCCGATCAGCGATTGGTTTGGTCCGAAAGTTTTGTCGGGAACGAGAACGCATCGCCGATTGTCAGCCTCAATCAAGTCGCTGGAGCAGCGGCCGGGCCGATCTTGGTGAAACTCGATATCGAAGGCGGCGAGATCGACGCCTTGCACGGCGCCAGCGCTCTCCTCGCGCGAAAAGACGTTCGATGACTTATCGAAACGCATTCCGTCGAATGCGAGAACGGTTGCTTGGAGTTATTGAAAGCGGCCGGATTGACGGTGAAGATCGTCAAGAATGCCTGGTGGCGATTGTTCATTCCCGAACACCGCGCGATTCCTCTCAACCGTTGGGTCGTCGCACACCATCCATCCGATGCGATTTGATTTCGCAGCTCGGAATCGGTATCACGCGGAATAAGGCTTGAAAAAGAACGCGGTGTCCGTGACGCCAGAACTCGTCCAAATTTTCCTCCAGCCTGCGATCTGGGCATGAACATCCGCCCAAACGAGCCCGTTCGGGCCTTGCTGGTGAGATCTGGATTTGGGCGAAACCGAATCGCTGGGGAGGTACCAATTCACATTGTCGATGATGAGAACGCCGCCCGGTCGGATCGTTCGAATCGCGTTTTTCGCGCAATGGTCGCGGTAGCTGCCATCAACGAGAACGAAATCGAGGCTCGCCGACTCGACCTGATCGATGCGCTTCGCGTAAGCCGAGTCGCCGCCTTCGTTGTCCTTCGGGTCGACGTCGATGTGGCAGTAGGCGATATTGTTTTGGGAGTTATTTTTCAGCACCTCGGAGACCTTGTCGTACCATGCTTTGTCGTGCTCGACGCTGGTGATGTGCCCGATCCGTTTGGCCAACCACTGGGTACTCCGCCCGCTGCCGTACTCGAAACCGGTATCGGTCGGTTTGAGATACCCGGTCAGAATTTCGACGGCAGTGCGGGTCAGCCACGGATGGGTCGGATGGGTTCGCTGGTAGTGCATCTCCGCAAGGCGATTCTTGATATATCGGGGCGTCCAGTGACCGATCGATTTCATCGACTTCTCTCCCTGTATACCGGAGCCGAGTGGAATAACTCACCAGTGTGTTCGCGCGGAAGTTTGCCCTGCGTCGTGGAAATTATGGCAAACGGTGGCGAGAGTCAACCCACCCGACCCATTGAATTCGCTTCGACCGAGGCTCGGTGAGAACCGTGGAATTCGGATTGCGTGTTCGCCAAGTGTTTTCAAAGTCGTCGAGAAAATAGAGCTATGGCCAACTGGATTTGCACCCAACAGGGGGCGAGAGAACATTACGCGATTCCCCGGGCTTTAGCGTCCGTCGGGCGGTTGGGCGGTTTGATCACCGATGCTTGGGTTCATCCCGGATCATGGTTTGCGAGGCTCTCGGGAGGTCTCGGTAAACGCTTGGCCGGGCGATACCACCCCGAACTCGCGGGGCAAAAGATCGCGGCGTTCACCAAGCAATTTGCGCGAATCGAATTGTCTCAGCGAATCCGTCGCCGTTCGGGTGTGGCCTTTTACATCGCCCGGAATGACGCTTTTGACCGCGCGTGTGCCCAAATCGTCGAACGGGACGATTCGCCTCCCGGTTCCGTCTTCTTCGGCTTTTGCCACGCGAACCGACACGCATTTCCGGTCGCGAAAGCCAAGGGTTTTCGGACGATTCTCGGGCAGTTCGATCCGGGCCCACGCGAACAGGACATCGTCGAACGCGAGTGCGAAGCCCGCCCCGAAATTCAAACGACTTGGCAACGGTACTCTGCGGAATTGGTCGCATCTTGGCGGGAAGAGGTGGTGCTGTCCGACGCGGTGATCGTGAATTCGGCATGGAGCCGAGAGTGTTTGGTGGCAACCGGTGTGCCCCTCGAAAAAATCGTGGTGGTTCCCCTCGTGTACACGACTGGGGCACCGAGGGGAATCACCCGCGAGTACCCGGCCCGATTTACACGCGAACGGCCGTTTCGGGTGCTGTTCCTCGGACAAGTCAACTTGCGTAAAGGCATCGCACGATTGTTCGACGCGGCGAAGATATTGATCGGCCGACCCGTGGAGATTCGGCTGGTCGGGCCGACCGACATTTCCAACTTGGCAGAATTGTCGCGGGGTCTTCCGGTGAAATACTACGGCCCCGTGCCGAGGGCGGAAGTCGAACAGCACTATCGAGAAGCCGATATTTTCATTTTGCCGACGCTCTCCGACGGATACGCCATTACCCAACTCGAAGCGATGGCGTGGGGTTTGCCCGTGATCGCGAGCCGGTATTGCGGTTCGGTCGTTCAACACGAGCGAAATGGGATTATCCTCAGCGAGCCCACCGGAGAGGAGATCGCTGCAACGCTTGACAAATTCATTGAAAAACCAGAATCTTTACGAAGATTATCTGCCGGTATCTCGGCGCCCGATTTTGGTTTGGATCAATTAGCCCAGACACTCATCGAAATGGAAACCGATCCGTAATCGATGCAACGCGGCCTCGGATGGCAGATTCGGCAATGACAGCGCATGGCGATGGCGATACAATGCAACTGCAATCGGACGTCATGAGATTACTCGACGAAACGCAAATCGATGCAAAAAAGCAGATAGCGTTGGTTTTTACAATCCCCACAGCAACGAGCCGCAGTATGAACCCGCAGGTCGCAGCAGCCACTCATTACGACGAAAAGTATTTCGACTGGCAAAATTCCGGTGCCCGTATTGGCGCGCAGGCGAATTTGTACAATTTCTCACCCCATATCCGATCCGAAGACCGCGTGATCGATTTCGGCTGCGGTGCGGGGCATTTGCTGAGTTTGATCAAATGCGCCGAAAAAATCGGCGTCGAGATCAACCCGGCGGCACGTGCATTCGCCACCAAGTCCGGTATTCAAACCGTCGAATCTTTGGACGATATTGAAGACAACTGGGCTGATACGATCATTTCAAATCATGCTTTGGAGCATTGCCCCGATCCCCAAAGTGTCGTCTCGGCGATGTACAGAAAACTCAAAGTCGGCGGGAAAGTCGTCCTCGCCGTTCCGCACGAGCGTTATGTGCCCTATTCCGCGAACGATATCAACAAACACTTGTATACTTGGTCGGCAATGAACTTGGGCAACCTGTTCTCCGTCTGTGGGTTCAACGTTTTGGATGTCCGTGAAGTGTATCACCGCTTTCCTCCGGCTTATACGTCGATCCACAAGATCTTCGGACGGAAGTTGTTCCACGCAATCGCGTCTCTCTATGGCCGAATGAGCCGAGCGGTGACCCAAGTGAAGATTGTCGCTTCCAAGTAACTCCGAATCGTTTCGACACCCCGGTAAACGAAGCAAATAATTGACCGGCGGTAAACGGCAGCGGATAGAATACCGGGCGGTTGGCGTTTTCGATCCTGTGCTCGATGTGGACTGCGAAATATGACAGAACTGTACATGGTGTTGATCGCAGCGATGATCTCCATCTCGGTGATTCGGATGATCCTGAACCCGGCCAACCTGTTCGACTTCCCTGTGTTTATTGGCATCGTCTTCGCCGGGGTGTTGGGCCCGCAGATAATGATCGTCTACGAAGACAATCGCCACCTTCCCGCGGAGTCGTTCGAACAATTCCTCTTCCTCTCCGTGAATTGCTTGGGGATGAGCTGGCTCGGTTACATTCCCCGCGCGCGGGTCGATTGGCTCTTGAAATTTCGGTACCGAATCAACACGGCACGCCTCACCGTGGTCGGCTGGGTTCTCGTCGCACTCGGCCTCGTCTCCTCGTACTTGATGTTGACCACCGAAGTCGAGCTGACGGATGAGGGGATGGCGACGGGCGTGTTCACTTTGATATATTTCGCCTTTCACAACACCATATTCCCGGCCTATGCCATCCAGTTGCAACTCTTTTTGCGTCGGCCGTCCGTATTGTCTGCGGTCGGTATCCTGATGACGATCTGGTGCCCGATATACATGGTTCTCGTCTTGGGGCGCCGGGAACACACGATCGCTTTGGGGATGATTACGCTCGGATCGTTGTATTGGATCCGCAAGTTCATCCCTCCGCGGTTGATCTTGATATCGGCGGTCATGTTCGTGGCGATGATGGTACAAGTGATCGGCGAGTACCGGACTTTCGTTAGTGAACGTGGGGTGGGGGCGATTCTGGAATTCGACCCCTTCGAGCGGTTCAGTACGTTGGAGAAGAAGCGGACTCCCGCACCAGAGGTCAGCATGGCCTGCCTACGAATCGACCAAGCCAACCGTCTCCCGGATTTGAATTACGGGGCCGGTTTCTGGAACGCCATCGTTTACCGCTTGATACCCGCCCAGATCGTTGGGCGAGACATCAAGGATTTCTTGCTGCTACCGGTCAACCCCCCGTTGTTCGACAAGATTTGGCAATACCCCGTGACCTCACCACCGACGACTGCCCCCACGGCAATAGCGGATTCTTACGTCGAATTCGGATACTTGGGATGCCTGTATTTCGGCTTCCTTTCCTATTTTTTCAAGTGCTTACGGGCCGCGTGCGACCTTGGGTACGATATCGCAATCCTCGTGTTTGTCATCATCAACACCAGCGCGATGTTGTCACTCAGCCACGGTGCCGTGGAGATCATCCCGGCGTTGATTGCTTACATGGTAATTCTGGGGCCGGTCATATTGGTCTCCAGCAAATCCGGGAATCCAATTTGACTGCCGCTGTCATTGTCCACCGATTCGGGCCGTACCACGTCGCCCGGCTCCGCGCCGCGGCGCGACACCACGGCTTGGTCGGCGTCGAAGTTTCCTCGGAAACCCGTGAATATGCTTGGGTGCCCGTCGAGTCCGACGGATTCAAAAGAGTGACCCTTTGCGAGAATGATGCCTCACTCACTCCCCGCGAACTCGGGGATCGCCTCCGCCGCATGCTCGACGAAATCCAACCGGATGTGG
>Ga0105048_10003344_pt1 | contig 26271 bp, 27 predicted proteins | sample MAT05_FD_78382 | JGI IMG/M metagenome (GOLD analysis project Ga0105048, IMG submission 78382) | Freshwater microbial communities from Lake Fryxell liftoff mats and glacier meltwater in Antarctica - MAT-05 | ecosystem: Environmental > Aquatic > Freshwater > Ice > Liftoff microbial mat | place...
ACGACGCCATGGAGTACCTGCAGAAATTCGTGGCGGCCAACCCCGAGGCCCGCAATGCGGCGGGCGCGCTGGCGCAGTTGTACGTCGAGCAGAAGCGCTACGCCGAGGCTCGCGCCATTTACCAGAAGCTGTGGGACAACGATCGCACAGCGCGCGAGTTCGAGTTCGGCGTTGCCGTGATCTCGATGCAGATGAAGGACTGGGAAACTGCCGAAGCCCTGCTGGCCGACCTGAAGCGTTCCAACTACGGCGAGAACGGCGTGGTCGAGCTGTTCTACGCGCAAGTGGCCGACGAGTCGGGTCGCTACCAGGATGCCATCGATCGTTACAAGGCCGTGCCCGAGGGCGAGAAATCGTGGCTCGCGAAGCTCCGCATTGCAGCCATGCTCGCAAAGCTGGGCAAGGTCGTCGAAGCGCGCAAGTTCCTCGCGGATCTTCCTGCGGTCTCGATCGAACAACGCGTGCAGGTGCGTCAGGCCGAATCGCAACTGCTGCGCGATGCCAACGACAATGCCGCAGCCTACGAGGTGCTGCTGCAGGCGATCAAGGAACATCCTGAGTCGACGGACCTGCTGTACGACGCAGCGATGGTCGCGGAGAAGCTCAACCGTATCGACGAAGCCGAGGCCCGGCTGCGGCGGCTGGTCGAGTTGCGGCCGGAGGATCCGCAGGCATTGAATGCGCTGGGTTACACGCTGGTCGATCGCACGCCGCGCGCCGCCGAGGGTTTCCTGCTGATCGAGAAGGCCAACAAGCTTGCACCTAACGATTCGTTCATCCTCGACAGCATGGGTTGGGCGCTGTTCCGGCTGGGCCGCCATGCCGAGGCTGAAACCTACCTGCGCCGCGCGATGAAGGAACGTCCCGACCCCGAGATCGCCGCGCACCTGGGCGAAGTGCTGTGGGCGATGGGGCAGTACGCGGAGGCGAAGGATCTCTGGCAGATGCAGTTGAAGACCAACCCCGACCATCCGGTCCTGCTCGAGACGATGCGCCGGCTGGCGCGCTGAAATGAATGTCGCTGCGCCGGCCACCGCCGGCTGCAGGCAACCCGTGCGGCCGCGTGCCGCCGCCATCATCACGATGATGGCGGCGGCGTTGCTGGCTGGATGCGCGAGCGTGGGTCCCGCATCGACCGCAACCGATGTACCTCTGGTGGCCACACCGCAATTTGATATCGCGGGGCGCCTGTCGGCACGACGTGGCAGTGAGGGCGCAGCCGCGCATTTCACGTGGCGACACCGGCCCGATGGCGACGTGATTGACGTCGCGACACCGATGGGACAGATACTCGCCCGCATGACCGGCGATGCGGCGGGCGTTCGCGTCGAGCGCCCGGGCAAGCCCGCGCTCGCCGCCGCCAACTGGGACGTGCTTACGCGCGATGTGCTGGGCGTGCCGGTGCCGGTCGAAGGCCTGGCCGTGTGGGTGACGGGTGCGCCGCGCACCGGGATCCCCTTTGGACTTGAACGCGATGCAGACGGCCGGCCATCGGTGTTGCGGCAATCAGGATGGGAGATCGTCTACGCGTATGCCGACGGTGCACCACCGGCGCAACCCATGCGCCTCGTGATGCGTTACCCGGATCCCGACACCATTGAAGTGCGCATCGTTGTGGACCGGTGGAACGACTCCGCTGCACCATGAACCTGAATCCCCCGCTGCTCGTAGTCGCCGCACCAGCCAAGGTCAATCTCTTCCTGCACATCACGGGCCGGCGGGCCGATGGATATCACACGCTGGAGTCGCTGTTCGCGCTGGTCGATCTGGCGGACACGATCGCGCTCTACCGACGCGACGACGGCGTCATCACGCGATCCAACCACGTGCCCGGCATTGCAGCGGACGCCGACCTGGCCGTACGCGCCGCGCGGTCTGTGCAGGCCATCACGCGCACGCCCTTCGGGGTCGACATCGAGGTCACGAAGCGGATTCCGCAGGGTGCGGGTCTGGGTGGAGGCAGCTCCGACGCAGCAAGCGTGCTGCTGGCGCTCAACCGGCTGTGGTCGCTACACCTGCAGCGGTCGCGCCTGTTCGACCTGGCGTTGACGCTGGGCGCCGATGTTCCGTTCTTCGTCGGTGGCTCGCCGGCAGTGGCGCGCGGCATTGGCGAGGTGCTCACACCCGTGTCGATGCCAACGCAATGGATGGTCATTGCAAAGCCGACCGTGACGATCCGCACCGCGGACATCTTTGCCGCCCCGGAATTGACACGAAACACCGCGTCGGCGAAAATAGACGTCTTTTCCGAAGGTTACGGCCACAACGACCTGCAGGCAGTGGCGGTGCAGCGGGCGCCTGAAGTTGGCCTCGCGCTGCGTGCACTGCAAAGCCTCGCGCACCACGCGAGGATGACGGGCTCGGGGGCCTGCGCCATCGCGATGTGCGCTTCAGAACTTGAGGCCCGGCACATCGTGGCGGCACTTCCGCCGCCCATCGAAGGTCATGTGGCCCGGACGATCGCCCGCCATCCGCTTGCGGCGTTCGTGTAACGTTTTTGGCTACGGTTTTCCGCTGGGGAGTCGCCAAGTGGTAAGGCACCGGATTTTGATTCCGGCATTCGAAGGTTCGATCCCTTCCTCCCCAGCCATTTTCTGCCGCTTCGACAATCGACGATTGTCCGACGTTCGTCCTGTGGACGAATCGGCAATTTTTGAGTACGCGTTTTTCAGATAGACTCCGCTCGGACTCTTCAAGGCAGCGCGACCATGGCGTTCGAACGGATGCGGATCTTCACCGGCAACGCGAACCCCAATCTCGCGCAGGCCGTATGCCGCCACCTGAACATCAGTCTCGGGCGCTGCGAAGTCGGGCGCTTCTCCGACGGCGAAGTGATGGTCGAGTTGATGGAAAACGTGCGTGGGCGCGATGTCTTCGTGCTCCAATCCACGTGCGTACCCACCAACGACAACCTGATGGAAATCATGGTGATGGTCGATGCGTTGAAACGCGCCTCGGCAGCGCGCATCACCGCGGCCATCCCGTACTTCGGCTATGCGCGGCAGGATCGCCGGCCGCGTTCGGCGCGCGTGGCCATCACCGCCAAGGTGGTGGCCGACATGCTCTCCACCGTCGGGGTGGATCGCGTGATGGTGATGGATCTCCACGCCGACCAGATCCAGGGCTTCTTCAACATCCCGGTCGACAACATCTATGCCACGCCCATCCTGCTCGGCGACCTGTGGAAGCGCGACTACCAGAACTTGATCGTGGTGTCGCCCGACGTGGGCGGCGTGGTGCGCGCGCGCGCCATCGCCAAGCGCCTTGACTCCGACCTCGCGATCATCGACAAGCGCCGTCCGAAGGCCAATGTGTCGGAGGTCATGAACATCATCGGCGACGTCGAGGGCCGCACCTGCGTGATCATGGATGACATGGTCGACACGGCCAACACGTTGTGCAAGGCGGCGGGTGCGCTGAAGGAACGCGGGGCGGTGAAGGTCGTCGCGTATTGCACCCATGCGGTCCTCTCCGGTGGCGCCGTGGGACGGATTGCGGAGTCGGAGCTCGATGAGCTCGTCGTCACCGACACGATCCCGCTGTCGGCTGAAGCAATGGCCCTGCCGCGAGTGCGCCAGCTTTCCTGCGCACAGTTGCTGGCCGAGACGATGACCCGCATCTCCAACGAGGAGTCGGTGTCGTCGTTATTCACCGATTGACTGCCGCCCGGCCGCCGAATCCGGCGGAAATGCCTTCGACTTAACCCGAGTTCGATCTGGCCTTCGCTCTTCTCACGCGATGCCGCAATTTCAGTAACGGTACAATTTGTCGAATGATCTCGAACAACGCCCTCGAGCTGCTGCGGTCGCGACTGCTGTCGCTGAGCCCCCGGCAGCGCGAGGCGGCACGCTTCGTGATCGACAATCCGGAGCAGATCGCGCTGCACTCGATGCGCACGATCGCGACCCGGGCCGGCGTGCATCCGAACGTGATGATCCGGCTCGCTCGCGAGCTCGGATTCGAGAGCTACGCGCCGTTCCGCCAGCAGTTTCGCAACTGGATCGTGGCCAAGGGGCCGACGAACTGGGTGGGTCGGGCGCAGGATCTGCGCCAGCAGCTCGGCTCGCCACGCACCGACCTGGTCGGCGCCTACATCCAGCAAGAAGTCGACAACCTGAATGCGACGTTCGAGCGCGGCATCGTCGTCCGCCTGAATGAAGCGGCTGCGCTGATCGCGGAATCGCGCCAGGTCTACGTGCTGGGCCTGCGCAGCCTTTTTTCGGTGGGATTCTATTTCCATTACGTGTGCCGGATGTTCATGCGCAAGTCCGTGCTGCTGACTGGCACCGGCGGCACGTTCGCGGACGACCTGCGCAACGTCGATCGTTCCGACGTGATGATCGCCTTCAGCTACCAGCCGTACGCGCACGACACGGTGAAGGCCGTGGACTTCGCGCGCGAACGCGGGGCGCGCACGATCGTCGTCACCGACAGCAAGGATTCGCCCGTCGTGTCGAAGGAGGGCGTGACCATCATCGTGTCGAACACGGCCAAGTTGCTGTTTCCGTCGATGCTCCCGGCCTTTGCTGTGGCGCAGATGCTGGCGACGCTGCTGGTCGCCGAAGGCAGCGAGGAGACGCTGGCCGAGATCGCGCGCAGTGAAGCCCAACTCAACCGCTTCGGGGTCTACATCGAGTAAGCCGCAATGCGCCAGCAGGCCTGGGTAGTTATGCGGAGGGCGGGGCAGGCGTTGGGCGGGCGGCGCCAAGGCGCATGTGGGCGAACTGGGCAACCTGGCGACCGACCAGCTTGAGCTGGAGGTTCGTCGAATCGTCCAGCAGCTCACCAGAGGCGCTGAACACCGGCAGCGACGTGTTGATCATGGCGCCGAACGGCGTTGGCCAGCCGCGCAGCGCGTGGGCGATCGCGCGGAGCGCGGCAAGGGTCTGCCCGGCGGCCTGCCAGCCGGCGGCGCAGCAGATGCACCCGACCGCGCAGCCATCGAAGTAGACGCGCGCGTCGCCGCGCAGGTCCTCCGTGTAGTCAAGTGCATTCTTCACGACGCCCGACAGCGACCCGTGGTACGCGGGCGTGGCGATGATGATGCCGTCGAGATTGCGAAAGAGGTCGATGAGCCGCGCCGCCGCCCCGGTGCGCTCCGCGGGCCCCGGGCGGTACATCGGAAGCATCAGGTCGGCGCCGGTGAAGATCGCGGTTTCCGCGCCATCGGCCTCCGCGGCGGCAAGGCTTACCCGCAGCGCCCGCTCCGTGGAGGAATCATCGCGCGTGGTCCCTCCCAGTCCGAGCACGAAGGGGCGCTTCCGGGGGGGGCCCGCGTTCACGACTGCCCGACAGCCATCCGCAGCGGTGCAGCAGGCGAGGCGGCGAGTCCAAGCTTGCGCAGGTCGCCGAAGCGCCGTTCGAGTCGCGGTATCACCTCCGCTCCGAAGCGCTCCATCGATTTCAGGATTTGCGGCTGCGTGAGGCCCGGGATGCCCATGAAGAGGCTGATGTGGCTCGGCCCCAGCGCCTCGATGTCCCGTGCCAGGCGCTCCGCGACGGTGTCGGGATCGCCGATCGGCAGACGGGCAGCGATCTCCTGCAGGTCCGGTTCGTCCGCTGCGGGCGTTTCCTTCAGGAATGCCCCATCAAGTTCGCCATACTTTCCACGCATCGCCATCGCGATCCGCCGTACGTAACGCGCACCGTCGGCGGCCTGCAGCGCCTCCTCGGGGCTGTCGGTCACGAACACATAGCGCTGGATCGCGAACGGCATGCTCGCAACGTCACCCCCCGCCTCGGCATACGTGCTCTCCACGCCGCGGCGGATCTTCTGGATCGTGTCGACAGTGTTCCATCCGGTGGTGAAGAAGGGCGTGTAGCCCCGCGCCACCGACCTGCGCTGCGCCTCCAGGTCGGTGCCCATACCGGCCAGGTAGATGGCCGGCCGTGCCTGCTGCGTACGTACCGAGAAATGGGTCTCGGGCAGGTTGACACGTTCACCATGGAACGACACGCTGTCCCGCGCCAGGTAGGCGTCGATGAAGTCCAGCACCTCGAACAGCGCGCTGCGCGCCTGCTTCAGGTCGCGGCCGAACTTGTGGAACTCGTACTCCTGGTACCCGGTGCCGAAGCCGAGCACGAGGCGGCCATTGCTGAGCTGGTCGGCGACGCCGATGTCCTCGGCGAGCCGGAGCGGCTCGTAAAGCGGCGCGACGATCACTGCGGGGCCGAGCTTGATGGTCGAGGTCCTGCCTGCCATGTAGCTCGTCATCGTCAGCGGCGATGGGCAAAGACAGTAGTTGGAGAAATGATGCTCGGCGAACCAGGCGATCTCGAAGCCGATCTTCTCGGCCATCTGCACGTGCTCGACGGTCTCCCGGTAGATCTCTGCGGGAGGCTTGCCACGTTGCCGCTGGGTCATCAGACAGAACAGGCCGAAATGCATAATGGGTTTCCTCGTTGTTGAGTGGTCAGAAGCCGACGATGGTCTCGCCGCCGTTGGGACTGATTGCCTGTCCCGTGATGAATGCGGCCTCACCGGAGGCCAGAAAAGCCACCGTCTCGGCAATCTCCCCCGGCTGCGCCCAGCGTCCGAGCGGCACCTTCTTTTCCTTCTCCCGGATCTTTTCCATCCCCTGCACGCGTATCGGCATCTCGGTCATCACCCCGCCGGGGCACACGGCGTTAACCAGGATGCGCCACGGTGCCAGCTCCTTGGCCCACGCCTTGGTGAGCCCGAGCACGGCGGTCTTCGCGGCACAGTAGTGCGATGCCGTGTTGGCACCCGCCAGGCCCCAGTTGGAGGAGATGTTGATGATCCGGCCGCTGTTGCGCGACTTCATGCCGGGGATCACTGCCTGGCCGCAGAAGAACGAGCCCTTCACGTGGATGTCGAACATCCGCTGGAAAGCTTCCGGCGTGATGTCCTCGATCGCCAGGTGCTGGCCGATTCCCGCGTTATTGACCAGGATGGAAACCGGCCCGAGCTCGCGCTCGGCGTCGCTCACCAGCGTGCGCATCGCGGCAACGTCGGTGACGCTCGCGTGGGACACGAACACGCGCCGGCCCAGCGCCCTGACGGCATCCGCTGCGGCGCCGGCCTCGTCGACGAGCACATCGTGGATCACGATGTCGGCGCCACGCGCCGCTAACAACTCGGCATGCGCACGGCCCATGCCGCGGCCCGAGCCGGTGATCCAGGCCACCTGGCCATCGAAACGGGAAGGGTTGTCAGTCATGTTCATTCTCCTCAGCAGCCCACGATCGTTTCGCCGCCGTTGGGACTCACCACCTGTCCGGTGATGAAGTCCGCCTGGGGGGACGCAAGGTAGGCGACCGCATACGAGATCTCGATCGGCTGGCAATAGCGCTTGAGGGGGACCTTCTCCTCCTTCGCGCGCAGCACCTCAGAATCATCGAGCTTCAGCGGGCCGCCAGAGCGCACGCCGCCGGGTGCTACGGCGTTGACGTGGATGTTCCACGGTGCCAGCTCCTTGGCCCACGACTTGGTAAGGCCGAGCAGCGCCGCCTTGGCCGCGCAGTAGTGCGAGGCGACGGGTGCGCCGGTCATGCCCCAGATCGACGAGATGTTGATGATCTTGCCGTAACGGCGCGCCTTCATCGCCGGCACCACCGCCTGTGTGCAGAAGAAGGAACCGCGCACGTGCACGGCGAACATGCGGTCGAAGTCATCCTCGCTGATATCCTCGACCAGCGCGCGCTGGCCGTAGCCCGCGTTATTGACCACGATGTCCACCGGCCCCAGCGCATGCGCGCCGGCAGCCACCATGTCGAGAACTGCGGCGGCGTCCGCCATGTCGACGACCCCGACGTGTGCCCGCCGGCCGCGCTCGCGCACCTGCCTCGCGGTTTCCTCGGCAGCGTCGCCGCGAATGTCGCTGATGATGATGTCGGCACCGCGCTCGGCCATCAGCAGCGCGTGGGCGCGGCCCATGCCATCGCCGGCGCCGGTGATCAGGGCAATCTTGTTTTGCAGGGCAGCCATCTTCAGTCCTTGGGGATGAGCAGCGTCGCGCTTGCCGGCCACGTCAGCGTTACGGATTGGTTGTGAACGAACATCGGCACTTGGCGAATCGAGGGCAGCCTGACCGCCACGGGAGCGCCGGCACCGATGTCCACCTGGTAGCGAAACGTGCCGGCCGTATACACGGCGTCGGTGACCCGCCCGTCCAGCGTGTTGCAATCGTCCTCCGCCGCGACCGTGCCGGCGGGGCTGATGCGGATCGTCTCGGGACGGACACACAGCACCCGAGGCATGCGCGCACTCGCTGCGTCCAGACCGGCAACCGCCTTCATCTACGTTCCGTTGACGAGGCGCACCGTCACCGGACCGGACGCAGGGGCGGCGTGGTCGACGACGTCGAACAGGTTGGCGCTGCCCAGGAAGCTTGCGGCAAACGCGTTGCGCGGGTGCTCGTACAGGTCCCGCGGGGCGCCGCATTGCACGATGCGGCCGTGGTTCATGATCGCGATGCGGTCCGACATCGCCGTCGCTTCATCCTGGTCGTGCGTTACATACACGACCGTGGCCTCGATCTGGCGATGGAACGCCTTGATCTCGAACTGCATTTCCTCGCGCAGGTTCTTGTCCAGCGCACCCAGCGGCTCGTCCATCAGCAGGATGCGCGGGTCGTACACCGCAGCCCGCGCGAGCGCGATGCGCTGCTGCTGGCCGCCGGACAACTGACTGGGGCGGCGCTGCGCCACATCGGGCAGGCGCACGGTGGCCAGCATGCGCTCGACGCGTTGCGTGACCTCAGCGGAGGGCAGCTTGCGCAGGCGCAAAGGGAAGGCGACGTTGTCGAACACGCTCATATGCGGGAACAGCGCGTAGTTCTGGAATACCATGCCGACGTTGCGGCGATACGGCGGCAAGCGCGCGATGTCCTGGCCGTCGACCTCGATGCGTCCCGCCGTTGGCGGCGTGAAGCCGGCGATCGCGCCCAGCAGCGTCGTCTTGCCCGAACCACTGGGACCGATCAGCGAAAAGAACTCGCCCAGCTCGACCGCGAGATCAGTAGGGTGCAGTGCAATGAACTGGCCGTAGCGCTTCTCCACGCCGACCAGCGCGAGCTTGGCGCCATGTGCGGCCATCAGGCGTCCCTGCCGGCAGATGCGGCGGCACCCACCCGGCTTGCGCGCGACTGCAGCATCGAGGCCAAGGCCAGCAACGCCAGCGTAAACCCGAACACCAGCGTCGCAACCCCCGCGATCGTGGGCGTCAGGTAGTCGTTGAGCTGCTCCCACATCAGGCGGGGCAGCGTGCGCGTGCCGGCACCGGTGAGAAACAGCGCAAGCATCAGCTCGTCGAACGACGTGGCGAACGCCAGCAAGCCCCCGATGACGACGCCCACGCGGATCAACGGAAAGGTAACGCTCCAGAACGTGTGCCACGGGTTGGCGCCCAGCGTCATCGCAGCCAGCTCCAGCGCATTGCTGTAGCCCGCCAGCGAGGCATTCACCGTGATGAAAACCAGCGGCACACCGATGATCGTGTGGCCAATGATCGCCGCCCCATAGCTGCCAAGCAGGCCCAGCCCGAGCAGCAGCGGATACAGCCCGATTGCCAGGATCACGTGCGGGAGCATCATGGGCGCCACAACGAGCGCCGACACCAGGCCGGCACCGGCCATGCCGCCGCGCGTCACGGCCAGTGCGGCCAGTGTGCCGAGCAACATCGAGAGCACGGCCGTGGGCACGCCGATGATCAACGAATTCAGCGCGGCCTGCAGCCACGCCGGGTTTTCCGCGATGCGGGCGAACCACTTCGTCGACCAGCCGGTGGGTGGGAACGCAAGATAGCTCTGGTCGCTGAACGACAGCGGCACGATGATGAACTGCGGCAGCACCAAGTACCCGAGGATCAGCGCGACCAGTCCCGCAAGTAGCACGCGGCCGATTCGGTAGCGGTTGTCCACCACGCCTTCAGGGTGCATGGACGCCTTTGCCACCCGCGCGGCCCGTGACCTGCAGGTGGACGAGGTAGATGACGATCGTGATCGCGAGCAGCACCGCCGACAGCGCGGACGCGAGGCCCCAGTCCAACAGCGCGTTGGCCTGCTGCTCGATCAGCACGGCCGCCATCGTGTGGCGCGGGCCGCCGAGAAGGGCGGGCGTGATGAAGAATCCGAGCGACATCATGAAGACCAGTGCGCAACCTGCAGCCACGCCGGGCAGCGACAGTGGCAGGAACACCTTGAGGAACCCGACCCAGGGTGTCGCGCCCATCACGCTGGCGGCGGACAGCAGCGACCGGTCGATCGAGCGCATGCTGGCAATGAGCGGCAGGATCATCAGCGGCAGCATGATGTGCACCATGCCGACGTGCACGGCAAACGACCCGGGGATGAAGTGGATCGGCGCGTCGCTGAGTCCCGTCGCCGCCAGTGCCTGGTTCAGTATGCCGTGCCGCTGGAACACGACCATCCATGCGTAGGAACGGATGACCACGCTCGTCCACAACGGAATCAGCACCATCGCGCCCATCAGGTGCAGCAGCGAGCCGCGCGCCTTCGCCATCACGTACGCCACCGGATACGCCAGCACCAGGCACAAGGCGGTGACGACGGCCGCTGTCTCCACGGTAAGCCACAGCACTTCGAGATAGGGGCCGCCGATGACGATGCGACGGTAGTTTGCGACCCCCACCGCCGGATCGGTGAAGCTCCGTACCAGCAGCGTCGCCATCGGGACGAGGAAGAACAGCGCGACGAACGCAAGCGGCGGCAGGGCCAGCCACCGATAGAACCGCGTCGCCGACCACCCGCCCCCGGCCGCCGGCTTCATGCGCAACGCAATGCCGTGCGGCACGAACTCACTCTAGACCAGCAGCCACTTGTTGAAGCGCTCCACGATGGCCGCGCCGTTCTCGGCCCAGAAGTCGACGTTGAGCATCACGTTGGTGGGGCCGGCCGCCGGCAATCCTGCCCTGGTCTTGGCGTCGAGCAATGTCAACGCTTCGGGATTGACGGGACCGTACGGAATGAGCCTGGCGAACGCTGCTTGTGCCACCGGCGACACCGCATAGGCAAGCAGCTTCATCGCCTCGGCCTTGTTGGGCGCACCTTTGGGAATGCCCCATGCGTCACTGACCAGCAGCGCTTGGTTGAAGTGGAAGTCGACCGCGGCGCCGGCGAGCTTGGGATCGTGCACGCGTCCGTTCCAGATTGCGCCGGTATCGACCTCGCCATCGAGCAGCAGTTGCGCACCTTGCGCACCGCTGTTCCACCACACGAGCTTCTTCTTGATTTTGTCGAGGCTCGCGAACGCGCGGTCGACATTGAGTGGATACAGATCCTTCAGCGCCACGCCATCCGCCAGCAGCGCAACCTCGAACGTCTGGAACGGCCGCTTCCACAGGCCGATGCGTCCGTCATGCGCCCAGACGCCGGCCCAGTCCTTGGGCGGGTTCTTCGTCACGTTCTTGGTGTTCCATGCCACGCAATACGCGGCGAAGTCGGTGAGCACGAACGTGTCGAACGCCGTGCCGGGCAGCATCTTGGTGCGGTCGACGACGCTGTAGTCGATGGGTTCGAACAGCCCCTGGCGGCCAAAGACGACGAGGCCTTCCGCCGGTCCCTGCATCAGGTCCCATTCAACGCGCTTTTGCTCGACCATGGCCTTGAGTCGCCCGCCCTCGTTGCCGGTGGTGACGACGCTGATGCCGGTCTTCTCCTTCCAAGGCAGATAGATGGACTTCTGGTAGGCCTCCTCCAGCTTGCCGCCGCCGGTGGCCATCACCATCTGCTTTGGCTGTGCGCGAGCGGCCCCCGCTCCGCCCAGACCGAGCGCCGCCGCTGCGCCCAGGCTCTTGATTATCGTGCGCCGGGTAATGCCCTTGCGATCGAACGTGCCATTCGTCATGTCGAACTCTCCAATGCGCGCATTGACCAGAAAAGAATCCGGCATGATTCGTGGTGCCCGCCGGTGCCCACCGTACAGCAACAGATCGCGTGTCCCAGCATCACGGTGCCGTCGTATCACACCATCAGCAGCCCGCCGTTCGCCATCACCGTTTCTCCGACAATGAAACGATTGCGCGGCGACGCGAGGAACAGGATGATTTCGGCGATGTCTTCCGGCTCGGCGGCCCGGCCGAGCGGAATGGACTTGATGCGTTCCTGGAACCAACTCTGCCCCTTGGCGACCTCGGTGGCAATGGCCCCGGGGCTCACCGCATTGACCAGTACCTGGTGCGGCGCGAGCTCTTCCGCCAGCGACTTGGTGAGGCTTACCACCGCGGCCTTCGCGGCCGCGTAGTGCGGTAGCGTGGGCTTGGCGCGGTGCGCATCGGTGGAGGCAACGTTGACGATGCGTCCGTAGCGCCGGGCGACCATCAGGCCCATCAGCGCGCGCGAAGCCAGAAACGGTGCCGTCACGTTGGTACGGAACGTCCAGTCCCAATCCGTCATCGTGATCTCGCTGGCGCGGCCGTGGCGCCAGCCGCCGGCGTTGTTGACGAGGATGTCGAGTCGTCCGTCGCCTTGGCGCTCGATTGCCGCGCGCAGTTCCGGCAACTCATCTTCGTTACCGAGGTCGACCGCCACGGCAATGCAGGCCAGCCCGTCGTCCCGCATCGCGGCGGCCTGCGCCTCCACGCCTTGGCGATCGAGGTCGACCAGGAATACGGTGGCGCCGCGCTCGGCCAGCATGCGTGACACCGTTCGCCCCAGGCCACCCGCAGCCCCCGTGACGACACTCACTTGTCCGGCAAACTCGTGGTCCACGCCGCCACCGTTGGTCGTTGAGGGTGACCGATTTATGCATCAATTGAACCACAATGTCAAACGGATCGTGGCGGGCGGTTCAAATGTTGCAAGGAGGTTGGTCGTGGTGCTCTAATGGTGCACCTTTACGAGGAGGCGTCACGCCAATGCGCACTGCGCCGGCTTCATCCACAGCCCCCATCTGCGGCACCAGTGTCTTCCATCGCTACCCGGCGCTATCCATGCCAACGGCGGTGGCGGGCGATGGCCCGTACGTCATCGACAGCAACGGCAAGCGCTACCTCGACGGGTCCAGTGGCGCTGCGGTCAGCTGCCTGGGACACAGTCACGCGAAAACCATTGCCGCCATCCAGCAGCAGGTGGGTCGCCTCGCGTTCGCGCACACCAGTTTCTTCACCAACCAGCCGGCCGAAGCGCTCGCGGGCCTGCTCGCGGACAGCGCGCCCGGCGACCTCGACAAGGTCTACCTGCTCGGTAGCGGTTCCGAAGCGATCGAGGCTGCGCTGAAGCTCGCGCGCCAGTATTTCGTCGAGCGTGGCGAGCCCGCGAGGTCGCGGGTGATTGCGCGCCGCCAGAGCTATCACGGCAATACGCTGGGTGCGCTTGGCGCGAGCGGCAACCTCTGGCGCCGGAAGGCGTTTGAGCCACTGCTGATGGACGTGATCCACGTCGCGCCGTGTTACGCGTACCGCGATCGCGCGGCGGACGAAACCGAGGTCGCGTACGGGCTGCGACTCGCCACCGAACTGGAGGCCGCGATCCTGAAGGCGGGGCCGGAAACGGTCATGTGCTTCCTGGCGGAAACGGTCGGCGGCGCGACGCTGGGCGCGGTTCCGCCGGTACCGGGCTATTTCGCCCGCGTTCGCGAGGTCTGTGACAAGTATGGCGTGTTGCTGGTGCTGGATGAGGTGATGTGCGGCATGGGGCGTACCGGGTCACTGTTCGCCTTCGAGCAGGAAGGCGTGCAGCCCGACCTGGTGGCCATTGCCAAGGGGCTCGCCGCGGGTTACCAGCCCATCGGCGCGCTGATGGCCTCGGCACGCATCTTCGACACGGTGGTTGGCGGTTCCGGCTTCTTCCAGCATGGGCACACGTACACGGGCCACATCGCCGCCTGCGCAGCCGCGGTGGCCGTGCAGACGGCCATCCGCGAAGAGAACCTGCTGGCCAACGTCGTCCTGCGTGGACAGCAGCTGAGGCAGCGGCTGACCCAGCGGTTCGGCAGCCATCCGCACGTCGGCGACATTCGCGGGCGCGGACTGCTGATGGCAATGGAAATCGTCGAGGATCGCGCAACGCGGGCACCGTTTCCCGGGTCACGCAAGCTCGCCGCACGCATCAAGCAGGCCGCGCTTGACGCTGGCCTCATCTGCTATCCGATGGGGGGTCTGCTCGACGGCGTCCACGGCGATCACGTGATGCTCGCGCCTCCGTTCATCGTCGAGGAGAGGCACCTGGACGAGATCGTCGACAAGCTCGACTTTGCATTGGAAGCGGTGCTGACAGACGGGCGCTGACGTCGTCGGGCTGCGGCTTCATCTCACGGTGGACGCCGCGCTGACCGTAGCCGCGGCGACCGGACCTACTGCGTCGGCCTGACACCGCCGCGCCCTCGGGTGGCGCAATTCACCGAAATCGGGTTATAATTCAAGGCTTTTCCGCGAGACCCCCCTGCTTCCCTGGTTTCCCGCCAGGACCAAGTCCCGGGTCCTGCGGCTGTCGCCCATCGAGGCAAACTTGAGGCGGACGACCTGAAGCGCAGTGCCCTTGGCAACTTCAAGGGTGCCGCGCCCCCGGGAAGGCCGCAGACAACCGGAGTCACCCGCATGACCATCGAATTCACTGCATTCCCGCGCGCCACCGAAGGCCGCGGCGCCTCCCGCCGCATGCGGCGCGGCGGCAAGGCCCCGGGCATCGTCTACGGCGGTGTCGACACGCCTACACCGATCGAACTCGACCACAACGCGTTGTTCCATGCGCTGCGCAACGAAGCCTTCCATGCGTCGATCCTGACGATGAAGCTCGACGGCGCCGCCACCAAGGTACTGCTGCGTGATGTCCAGATGCATCCGTTCCGCAACGAAATCCTGCACGTCGATTTCCAGCGCATCGATGAAAACAAGATGATCCACATGAAGGTGCCGCTGCACTTCGTGAATGCCGAAATCTCGCCAGCCGTGAAGACCAACGGCGCGATCGTCAGCCACGTGATCACCGACGCCAACATCACCTGCCTGCCGCGCGATCTGCCGGGCTTCATCGAGGTGGACCTGTCCGCGCTCGAAGTCGGGCACTCGATCCACGTGTCGGCGCTGAAGCTGCCGGCCGGGGTCACCGTCGTCACGCACGGCCGCAAGGACCCGGTGGTTGCCACGGCCGTCGTGCCGCGTGCTGCTGTCGAGACGGAAGAAACCGTCGCGGCCGCCGCGACCGCTGCCGCACCCGCTGCCGCTGATGGCAAGGCCGGCGACAAGGCCGCGGACAAGAAAGACGACAAGAAGGACGACAAGAAGAAATAATCGCGTCGCCAGTATGCGTCGCTACGACCAAGGCCCGCATGTTCCCGCGGGCCTTTTTCGTTGCGGGGCCCTGACGTTTCGTCGCCGCCATGTCCACCGCCACTCCCATTCGCCTCGTCGCCGGCCTGGGCAATCCGGGACGCGAGTACGCCGATACCCGCCACAATGCGGGCTTCTGGTTCGCCGACCTGCTGGCGGCGAAGTTGTGCGCCACGCTGCGCCACGAATCGAAGTTCGCAGGTGAGGTGGCCAAGGCAGGCACTGTGCGCATCGTCAAGCCGGGCACGTTCATGAATCTCTCGGGCCGGTCAGTATCCGCGCTGGCACAATTTTTCGACATCGCGCCCGAGGAAATCCTGGTCGTGCACGACGAGCTCGATCTCAAGGCCGGCGAAGTGAAGATGAAATTCGGCGGCGGCCATGCCGGTCACAATGGCCTGCGCGACATCCAGGCGCAGATAGCTTCACCCGAGTTCTGGCGGCTGCGCATCGGTATCGGCCATCCGCGCGATTCGGAGTTCTCGCAACAGCAGGTTGTCGACTATGTGCTGAAGCCGCCTGCCACCGACGATCGCACGACCATCGATGCCGCCATTGGCCGTGCTTTATCCGCCTGGCCCGACATCGCGGCTGGCGACATGGAGCGCGCGATGATGGTGCTGCACACGCGAGCCGCCAAATAATGTCCGCGCGCACCTCTTATCCGAAGGCGAATCCATGAGTCTCAAATGCGGCATCGTCGGCTTGCCCAACGTCGGCAAGTCCACCCTCTTCAATGCGCTGACCAAAGCCGGCATCGCGGCGGAGAACTACCCATTCTGCACGATCGAGCCCAACGTCGGCATCGTTGAAGTACCCGATCCACGGCTCGCTGCGCTGGCGGGCATCGCCAAGCCCGAGCGCGTGCTGCCGGCCGTGGTCGAGTTCGTCGACATCGCAGGCCTCGTGGCCGGCGCGTCGAAGGGTGAGGGCCTCGGCAACCAGTTCCTCGCGACCATCCGCGAGACGGATGCCATTGCGCACGTCGTGCGCTGCTTCGTCGACGACAACGTGATCCACGTCGCGGGCGGCGTGAACCCGATTTCCGACATCGAGACGATCAACACGGAGTTGGCACTCGCGGACATGGCCGCGGTAGAGAAGCACATCTCCAAGTACTCGAAGGTGGCGCGCTCCGGTGGCGACAAGGAGGCAGCGCGCATCGTGGCCGCGCTGGAGAAACTGGTACCGGTGCTGAACGAAGCGCGGCCCGCGCGCATGGCCTCCCTCGATGCGGAGGAGCGCGCCGTGGTCCGCCAGTTCTTCCTGCTGACGATGAAGCCGCTGATGTACGTGGCGAATGTGTCGGAGCATGGCTTTACCGACAATGCGCTCCTGGAGCAGGTCAAGGCCTACGCCGCCCGGGAGGGCGCGCCGGTGGTCGCAGTCTGCGCAGCGATGGAAGCGGAGATTGCGGACCTCGACGGCGAGGACAAGCAGATATTCCTGGACGACATGGGCATGACCGAGCCCGGCCTCGATCGGGTGATTCACGCGGCGTACACGTTGCTCGGCCTGTCGACCTACTTCACAGTCGGACCGAAGGAAGTGCGCGCGTGGACGATTCACGTCGGCGACACGGCGCCGCAGGCCGCAGGCGTCATCCACACCGATTTCGAGAAAGGCTTCATCCGCGCCGAAGTTACCGCGTACACCGACTTTGTCGCCGGCAAGGGCGAGCAGGGGGCCAAGGAGGCCGGCAAGATGCGCCTCGAAGGCAAGGAGTACATCGTCCGCGATGGCGATGTGATGCATTTCCGGTTTAACGTCTGACGTGATGGCGTGGCGTTCCGCATGGTCGTGGTGCGTGCTGGCGCTGCTCGCCGGCGCCTGCGCCAGCTTCCCGCGCCTCGAAGCGCCAAAGGTGGTGGCCACGACATTGCGTGTCGACCGGCTGACCGGGGTCGATGCCCAGTTCACGATCACACTGACGCTGTCCAATCCCAACGACCGCGACATCAGCGTGGAAGCGATCGACGCCACGGTGCGCGTCGAGGGCGTGCCGGTGGGTGTGGCGAAGCTGACGGCGCCAGTGCGACTGGCGGCACACGGCGAAGCCCCGGTCGCTCTTACGGTGCGTGCCACCCTGGCCGAGGCGTTGCAGGCCGCGGCCGTGATCGCGCGCCGCGCTGAAGTGGGGGGCACCATGCCACCCGCTGCGCGCTATGCTGTGAATGGTACCGCTACGCTTGAAGGTGGCATGGTGTTGCCGTTTTCACGCAGTGGCGAGTTCGCGTTGCCGCAATTTGCGCCGAGACCCCGATGAAACTCCGGTTCACGAAGATGCACGGGTTGGGCAATGATTTCGTCGTGATCGACGGCATACGGCAGCGTGTCGACCTGACTCCTGCGCAGATCCGCGCGCTGGCCGACCGGCACGTTGGCGTCGGTTGCGACCAGGTGCTGCTGGTGGAGGCCGCGCAGGATAACGCCGATTTTCGCTACCGGGTCTTCAACGCTGATGGTGGCGAGGTCGAGCATTGCGGCAATGGCGCGCGCTGCTTCGTGAAGTTTGTCCGCGACCAAGGGCTCACCACCAAGCGGGAGATCCGCGTCGAGACAAAGAGTGGCGTCATCGTGCCGCGTCTCGAAGACGATGGCGACGTCACGGTGGACATGGGCGTGCCGGGACTCGCTTCAGCGCAGGTTCCCTTCACCAACGGTCAGGGTCTGGCCGCCGAGCCGATCGACATCGATGACACGGTGGTGACGATCACCGCCATCTCGATGGGCAATCCGCATGCGGTCCAGGTGGTGGACGACATCGACCGTGCGCCGGTCCTGACGCAAGGCCCGCGGATCGAGCATCACCCGCGCTTTCCGCAGCGCGTGAATGCGGGCTATGTGCAGATGATCGATCGCGCTACCATTGCGTTGCGGGTGTGGGAGCGGGGCGCCGGCGAAACGCTGTCATGCGGTACCGGGGCGTGCGCGGCGGCGGTGGCGGTCATCTGGCGCGGCCTGGCCGATTCCCCCGTGCGGGTGAAGACCCGCGGGGGTGACCTGGTCATCGCGTGGGGAGGCCCGGGCGCGCCGTTGTTCATGCGCGGCCCGGCAGCCAGCGTATTTGAAGGCGAGTGGACCGCCTGACCGCGGGAACCACGATAACGACAAGACAAGGGATCTGGACGCATGGACGCAGCAGCAGTCGCGGAATTCCTGAAGAACAATCCGCAATTCTTCGCGGACTATGCAGATGTGGTGGCGGAGATCTTCGTTCCACATCCGCACGGCGGTCATGCGATCCCGATCGCGGAGCGGCAGATCCTCACGCTGCGCGAGAAGAACCACGAGCTCGAGGCCCGCTTCAAGGAGCTGGTGAGCTACGGCACCGAGAATGACCAGATCAGCGAGAAAGTGCACCGGTCCACGCTGGCGCTTTTCGCCGCGCAGGATCTGGAGACCACGCTGGCGGTGCTCTACCACAGCCTCAAGGAAGACTTTGGCGTGCCGCAGGTGGCAGCGCGGCTATGGGGCAAGGTGCCCGAGCAATCGTACCTGCCGGAACTCGCGGCCACGTCGTCCGAGATCCGCCACTATGCAGATCAGTTGGGCCAGCCCTATTGCGGGCCGGTGGCGGCCTTCGAGTCGCGCGAATGGTTCGAGGACGGCGACATCCTGCAGTCCTTCGGCTTCCTGCCGCTGCGCACGGCGCAAACGTTCGGCGTGCTGGCGCTGGGCAGCTCCGACCCACGCCGCTTTCATCCGGGCATGGGCACGCTCTACCAGACGCGCCTGGCCGAACTGGCCAGCGTGGCCACGGCGCGGTTCCTGCCCCCGGACTGAAGCGAACTTGCGCGCCAACTCTCCGGGACGGGTTCCACGAACCGCGGCCAACACGGAGGGCAATGACGCCAATCGCGCGCTGATCGAGGCATTCGGTACCTATCTCGCCACCAGTTCCCGCCACACGCGCGACGCGTATGTCCGCGATGCGGCGCAGTTGCTGGCGGTGGCCGGTGACCAGTCGTTTGCGTCCATGCAGCGTGCCCAACTCGCGCGCTGCCTCGGCACGTTGCATGGCCGCGGCGTCTCGGGGCGGAGCCTCGCGCGAATGCTGTCCGCATGGCGCGCGTTCTTCCGTTTCCTGCAGGAGCGCGGTGCGTTGCGCGAGGACCCCAGCGCCGGCTTGAAGGCACCCAAGGCCGCGAAGCGGTTGCCGTCGGCACTGACACCGGATGAGGCGGTGCAACTGGTGTCGATCAAGGATGATGCGCCGGCGGCCGTGTGCGACCGCGCGTTGTTCGAGCTCGCCTACTCCTCAGGGCTGCGCGTGTCCGAGCTGGCGGCCGTCGACATCGATCGCGTCGATCTCGTCGGCGGCGAGATCCGCGTATGGGGCAAGGGCACTAAGGAGCGCGTGGTGCCGGTGGGCGCGGCCGCCCTCGAAGCGATCACCTGCTGGTTGAAGCTGCGCGCTTCGCTGGCGCCCTTGGAGGCTGCGGCACTGTTTGTCGGGACGACCGGGCGGCGGATGTCGACACGCACAATCGAGCGGCGGCTAGCCGCGCTGGCGTTGCGCCAGGGGTTGAACCGGCATGTTCACCCGCACATGCTGCGACATTCGTTTGCGTCGCATGTGCTGCAGTCGTCGGGCGATTTGCGCGCGGTGCAGGAGATGCTGGGCCATGCGTCCATCGCCAGTACGCAGGTCTACACGCACCTCGACTTCCAGGCACTGGCCAAGGTCTATGACGCCGCGCATCCGCGCGCGAAGCGGAAGAAGTAGCGCGGTCCCCGGGCATTGGTAGGCGAGGCTTCAGCCTCGCGGGTTAGACGCCGCGCTACGGGTTGCGAGGCTGAAGCCTCGCCTACGGGATGTGCGATGTCTCGCGAGGCTGAAGCCTCGCCTACGGGAATTCGCTAATCCATCATCCGCACCACGCCGGGCAGGTACGGCAGGTCGGTCACGCCGGGATCGCGGCCCGCCTGCTTCAGCAGCGTGGTCACCTGGCCGCGATGATGCGTGGCGTGCTGGAAGAGATGCGTCGCGGCGACCCACGCCGGCATCTGGCGCATGCGGCCGTCGGACGCGGCGCGGTACTCGAGCGTCGAAACTATCCACGCGGGCGTCAGCGAGCCGGCCCAATCGAGGATTGCAGTGTCCGTGGCTTCGCGTTCACGCGTGAGATCGGCGAAATCCGGAAACGTGTCGGCGCCGTACGCAGGTACGCCGTATGCAGTCCCGTTGAAACGCCCGACCCAGATCCGGTCGCCCCACAGGATGTGATCGAGCGTGCGGTGGATCGAGCCGAAGAACGCGCCGCGATCGCGCATGCGCTCTGCGCCATCGAGCTGCGCCGACGCCGCGAAGAGCCGCTCGTTCATCCAGCGGTTGTAGCGCGCGAGGAGCTGACAGTACTCGACCGAGATCACGCGGTGACGGGTTCGGCGAATGCGCTGGCTTCGAGTTCCTCGATCTCGATCGACGCCGCAAGCTGCGCGAGCCGCGCGACAACGCCATAGGCGTAAAAGCGATTGGGTGCGCAATCCGCGGGCTCGTCGAGATCGGGGATGCACGGAGACTCGAAGGCCAGCGGCACGAATTGCGCGCCGGGGGCATTGAGGTTTTCGTCCTTGCCCCGCGCGGTGTGCACGCGGTAGAAGCCACCGACGACGAAGCGGTCGATCATGTAGACCACCGGCTCCGCGATGGCCTCATTGATCGACTCGAAGGTGGGGACACCTTCCTGGATCAGCACGGAGCTGACCTCGAGGCCTTCCTTGACCACCGCCATCTTGTTGCGCTGCTTGCGGTTCAGCCCCACCACTTCGTCGGCGTTGCGCACGGTCATGATGCCCATGCCATAGGTGCCGGCATCCGCCTTCACGATGACGAAGGGCTTTTCCTGGATGCCGTACTCGGCGTACTTGACCGCCATCTTCGCCAGCACCGCATCGACGTTGCTGCGCAGGCATTCCTCGCCCGAGCGTTCCTGGAAGTCGATCTTGCCGCACGCGGCGAAGTACGGATCGATCAGCCACGGGTCGATGCCGATCAGCGCGGCGAACTGTTCCGCGATGCCGGTGTACACGCCGAAGTGATGCGACTTTTTGCGGTTGAACCAGCCGGAGGCCAGCGGCGGCACCACCGGCTGGTCGATGCGCTCGAGAAGGGCCGGCGAACCCGCCGACAGGTCGTTGTTGAGCAGCACCATGCACGGATCAAAATCGTAGAGCCCCACGCGGCGGCCGTTGCGCACGACCGGTTCGAGCGTCAGCGTCGAGCCATTGCCGAGGTCGAGCTTCGTCAGCGTGGTGATTTCAGGATTGAGCGAGCCGATGCGCACGCGCATGCCGGCCTGGCGCAGGATGCCTTCGAGCGTGGCCACATTGCGCAGGTAGAACATGTTGCGGGTGTGGTTCTCGGGGATCAGCAGCACGCCGCGCGCGTCGGGACACACGCGCTCGACCGCGGTCTGCACCGCCTGCACGCACAGCGGCAGGAACGACGGATTGAGGTTGTTGAAGCCACCCGGAAACAGGTTGGTGTCGACCGGCGCCAGCTTGAAGCCGGCGTTGCGCAGGTCCACCGACGCGTAGAACGGCACCTGGTGTTCCTGCCATTGGGTGCGCAGCCAGCGCTCGATCTCCGGCATGTGCTCGATGATGCGCCGTTCGAGGTCCTGCAACGGACCGACCAGTGCCGTGGTGAGATGGGGAACCATGCGTGTGCCTTGCCAGGAAGAGCGGGAATTGTACTCGTCCCGTGCGCGGCACAAAAAAAGCGGGGCGCGTCAGACGCGCCCCGAATAGCCACTGAGGAGAGAACAATTGCTGCGGAAACTTGCGTTCCCGGCTTGCCCGCGGACGGGGGAGAGAGTCCGTCCGCGTCTTGCCCGTTACAGCTGGCTTGCCGCGTTACGAGCGGTAGGCCGACTCACCATGCGACGACACGTCGAGGCCTTCGCGCTCCTGCTCTTCAGTTACGCGCAGACCGACCGTCATGTCGACGATTTTGTAGCAGATGTACGCCACGACCCCGGACCAGATCACCGTCAATCCAACCGCCTTGGCCTGGATCAACAGTTGCTCGCCCCAGCTCGTGTAGCCCGTCTTGCCCGTGACCCAGTCGGTGACGAAGCCGGGGCCACCGAGCGCGGGATCGACAAAGATGCCGGTCAGGAGCGCACCCAGGATGCCGCCGACGGCGTGGACACCGAACACGTCGAGCGTGTCGTCCACCTTCAGCATGTGCTTCAGGCCGTTGACAGCCCACAGGCAGACGAGGCCGGCCAGGATGCCGATCACGAATGCGCCAGGGATGCCGACGTTCCCTGCGGCCGGTGTGATGGCCACGAGACCTGCCACGGCGCCGGAGGCCGCGCCGAGCATCGAAGGCTTACCCTTGAACATCCATTCGCCGAGCGTCCACGCCACGGTGGCGCAGGCGGTGGCCAGGAACGTGTTCATGAACGCGAGTGCAGCGGCGTTATTCGCTTCCAGCGCCGAACCGGCATTGAACCCGAACCAGCCGAACCACAGCAGCGACGCCCCCATCATCGTCATCGGAAGGCTGTGCGGCGCCATCGATTCCTTGCCGTAGCCGATCCGCTTGCCCACCACGTACGCACCCACCAGGCCGGCGATACCGGCGTTGATGTGCACGACCGTGCCGCCGGCGAAGTCGAGTGCGCCCCATTGCCAGATAAGACCGGCCTTGGCGTTGTTCGCATCAACCACGCTGGCTGCCGTGTACGCATCCGGGCCGGGCCAGAACCAGACCATGTGCGCGATCGGCAGGTACGAGAACGTGAACCAGAGCACCGAGAACAGCAGCACGGCCGAGAACTTCACGCGCTCGGCAAACGCACCGAGGATGAGGCACACCGTGATCGCTGCGAACGTGGCCTGGAACGCTACGAATACGATCTCGGGAATGGGCGTGGCCTTGGAGAACGTGGCCGCCATTGCGAACTCGCCCTTGGACGCATCGAAGACGCCGGCGAGGAACAGCCGGTCAAGGCCGCCGAAGTACGCATTGCCCTCCGTAAACGCAATGCTGTAGCCGTAGACGCACCACAGGACCGTGATCAACGAGAAGACGACGAACACCTGCATCAGCACCGAGAGCACGTTCTTCGAGCGCACCATCCCGCCGTAGAAAAGCGCGAGGCCTGGAATACTCATCAGCAACACGAGCGCCGTACACACCAGCATCCACGAAACGTCTCCCTTGTTGGGCGTGGGCGCGGGTGCTGCAGTGGCTGCGGCTGCAGGTTCTGCTGCGGGTGCGGCGGCCGGCGCGGCTGCCGCGGCTGGAGCCGCAGCGGTGGGTGCTGCCTTGTCCTGCGCCAGCACTGGCGTCGCCAAAGCGAACGCGCCGAGCAGGGCAAGTAACGCAACTAGCTTTTTCATCGAAGGGCTCCCTTACAGCGCATCCGCGCCGGTTTCACCGGTGCGGATACGGACGACCTGCAGCAGGTCGAACACGAAGATCTTGCCGTCACCGATCTTGCCGGTGTTGGCGGCTTTTTCGACCGCTTCGATCACGCGCTCAAGCATGTCGTCCTTCACTGCCGCTTCGATCTTGACTTTGGGCAGGAAATCGACGACATATTCGGCGCCGCGGTAGAGCTCGGTGTGCCCCTTCTGCCGACCGAATCCCTTGACCTCGGTCACGGTGATCCCCTGCACGCCGATGGCCGAGAGGGCCTCGCGGACCTCGTCGAGCTTGAACGGCTTGATGATGGCGGTAACGAGTTTCATGATGTCCCCGAAAAGCACGCGGCAGCACGAAGCCGCCGCGTGGGTGTTGCGTTTAGAACGTCTTTTGCACGTAGCCGACGAACTGACTGGCGGAAATGTCCTTGCCGAAGCGATTGGTATAGGCGACGCTCTCGGCATCGGTGCCCGTGCCGAAGATGCCCACCGTAACGCCCAAAACTTCCGTCGAAACACCGACCTTCCAGTCGCTGTAATCGAAGAAACCTGCGTTCTTGAACTTCTGTTGGCCGTAGTGCGCGAACAACGTCACCTTGCCGATCGTGTCGTTGACCTTGTCGACGACGTCATAGGCAGCGTTCACTTCCCAGTAATCCGAGCCACGGGAATTCGGGAAGCCGAAGGTTTTGCTGTCGACGCTGTAGCTGTACTTGCCGGTGATCCACTTCCACGTCAGCGCGGCATAGAGTTCCGTGGTGTTGGGCTTCACGTATCCAGAGGGATAGGTACCGGGATACCAGTAGTAGAGGACGCCCGTGTCGAGCACGAAGTCAGCGGGCAGCGCCCACTTGTAGCCACCGTAGAAGTCGAGCTCGACGCTGGCGGAAACGTCAGGACTGCCGTCGGACAGCCAGCTGATGTTCGAGCCCCAGACGCCGGCATAGAAGCCGCTCTTGTGCCCGAGGTCGAAGCCACCTTGCAGTGCAGGCTTTTCGTTGGTCTGCGAGATGCCGCGGAACACGTACTGGCTGAAAATGCCGACGTTGCCCGTGAAGGCCCAATCGGGTTCCGGCGCGGCCGCTGGTGCGGGCGCTGTCTGGGCAAACACGTTCCCTGCGATCAGGGTTGCAAACATTGTGGCCGCAGCGCAGGTGCGAAGGCGGTGCTTCTGGTTCATGTCGGAATCCCTTGCGAGTTGGTTGATCAAATAGGTGACGCTCCCGGGGTAGAGTCAGCATTTCGTGTGCCACTGCTAAAACAATATATTAATCAACTAGTTGAATCACAAAGCCTACACCCGGACCCCGTGACGACCCCTGCTTCGCACCAAACCGGTGCCGCGCACTGCACGGGCGCACCCGTCTGGGGCGAAGGCCGGGCCGGTCGTTGGTGACGACGCCCGGATCGTCCAAATGGCCGAGCAGGACACGCCCAGGCCTTTGCTAGACTAAGTCCCTGTCCGACGCCGGCGCTGGCGTCAGACCATCCGCTTCTCCCCCTTCGTGGAGGCAGTCCATGCTCAATTTCAACAGCAAGACCCTGGATGACCTGGCCGCCCGGATCGGCAAGGCGGTCGACTCAAGTCCGGCCCGGGACATCGAAAAGAACGTGAAGGTGTTGCTGCAGGGCGGCCTGTCGCGGCTCGATCTCGTGCCGCGAGCCGAGTTCGACACGCAGGCGCAGGTGCTGCTCAAGACCCGCGAAAAACTCGAACGCCTCGAGGTCCGCGTGGCCGAGCTCGAAGCCCGCTTCCCGGCGCCACCCGCAGCGCACTAGCCCCCACCGCGTAGAAAACAACGCGCGGACTGGTCGGGGTCGGCAATGTCCGTCGTCGTCGTCAACAGCCGCGCGCTCGCCGGCGTTGTTGCGCCCGCCGTTGCGGTCGAAGTCCACGTCACCGGTGGCCTGCCCGGCATTCATATCGTCGGGCTCCCCGATACCGAGGTCCGCGAAGCGCGCGACCGCGTACGCTCGGCGATCCAGAACGCGCAGTTCGATTTCCCGGCGCGCAAGGTCATCGTCAACCTGGCACCCGCCGATCTTCCGAAGGAATCCGGTCGCTACGACCTGCCGATCGCGCTTGGCATCCTCGCGGCCACCGGGCAGACGCCGGCGCGCGCGTTGGCGGAGTTCGAATTTGCCGGCGAGCTCGCGTTGTCCGGGGCGCTGCGTGCGGTGCGCGGTGCACTGGCGATGGCCGTGGCGGCCCGTCAGGCCGGACGTGCATTCGTGCTGCCCGAGGCCTCGGCAGCCGAGGCCTCGCTGGTGCAGGGGGCCACGATACTGGGGGCTACGTCGCTGCTGGCGGTCTGCGAGCACTTCGCCGGCCGGACCGAACTGACGCGCTCGGCGGCACCATTGCCGGTGCCGCGCGACGATGGCCTCGATCTCGCTGACGTGCGCGGGCAGGGTCAGGCCAAGCGCGCGCTGGAGATCGCCGCGGCCGGCGGCCATTCGCTGCTCTTCACGGGGCCGCCAGGTACTGGCAAGTCGATGCTCGCGCAACGGTTGCCCGGGTTGCTGCCGCCGATGGACGACGCTGAAGCACTGGAGGTTGCCGCCGTCGCATCGATCGCCGGCCGCTTCGTGCCGGAGACCCTGGGCCAGCGGCCGTATCGCGCGCCGCATCACACCGCCAG
>Ga0105048_10003345_pt1 | contig 26268 bp, 21 predicted proteins | sample MAT05_FD_78382 | JGI IMG/M metagenome (GOLD analysis project Ga0105048, IMG submission 78382) | Freshwater microbial communities from Lake Fryxell liftoff mats and glacier meltwater in Antarctica - MAT-05 | ecosystem: Environmental > Aquatic > Freshwater > Ice > Liftoff microbial mat | place...
GCCTGGTCGCGGCCGGCGCGGGCGAGACGATCTTCTTCGCGCTGCCGTGGACCGCCGTTCCGCGCGCCGTCCAGCAGCGCGCGGTCGACGTGCAGGCGCTCCTGTTCGAGACCGACGGGCGCGGCGTGATCTCGCCGAGCCGCTGGAATCGCCGCGAGATGCTCACCGATCCCACGGTGAAGCTCGAGCAGACCGACCCCGGTCGCGCGCTGCTCGATGGCTTCCTCGCCGATCCGCGCAAGCGCCCGCTGTGGTCACCGATCGGCGGCGACACGCTCGATCAGGTGCTCCTCGCCGCGCTCCCCTCGCGCTACGCGGGCCTGCGTTTGCTCGCGCTCTCGCGCAGCGTCCTGGTGATCGATCAACTCCAGCCCTCCGATTCGCTGGCGCTGCGCCACCTGGTCCCGCTGCTCGAGCTCCACGCCAGCCACGGCGGCACCGCGATCATCCTCGCCACCGCGCTCCCGCGCGACATCCGCCAGCGCCTGATGGCCCCGTTTCTTCGCGGGAACACCGGGAAGCGCCCGATCGATCGCGGCCTGTACCCGCGGCTCACCCATGCCTCCGAGATGGGCGTCGTCGAGCACGTCGTCGATCAAGCCGATCCCGACAAGACCGGCCTGTCGTTCGAGCTCGTCGAGCACGAGTCGGCCGCGCTGGGACACGCGCTCGACGCGGTCACGTCGGGTCGCGCGGTGTGCTGGGTGCGAAACTCGGTCGAAGCGGCGATCGTCGTGTTCGCGCACGCGGTGAAGGAGCTGGGCCACGACGCCGTGATCCTGGTGCATGAGCGCTTCACGATCGGCGATCGCCTCGACATCGAGCGGGTGCTCACCTCCCGGTTCGGCCGCGAGGCGGCGGGCGCCGATCGCTCCGGCTGGCTGGTGATCGCGACTGCGGCGATCGAGCCGCGCGATCTCGACTTCGACATGATCATCAGCGACCTCGCGCCGATTGACGTCCTGCTCGATCGCGCGGGCCGCCTGCACCGCCACCGCCGCCTGATGAACGGCGATCGCACCCACCTCCAGGATCAGCGCGGGCCGCGCGTGATGATGGTGGTGTCGCCGCCGTGGACCGAGGCGCCGACGCCTACCTGGCTGATCGATCGCCTCCCCGAATCGGCCGGCGCGTATCCCGAGCACGGAACGCTGTGGCTCACTCTGCGGGCGCTGCGTTCGCTGCGCGACACGCTCTTCCCCGAGGACGCGCACAAGCTCCTCGAGCGGGTGTACGGCGAGGACGCGATGGAGGCGATCCCGCACACGCTGTGGCAGAGCAAGGAGCGGCTCGGCGTGCACCACGAGAGCGAGCTCGAGGAGCTGCGCCACGTCGCGCTGTTGCCGACGCCGACGTTCATCTCGCCGTCGATCGTGCGCGAGGGCTGGACCGCGCCTACCCGCCTCGGTCCCGACGCCACCACGCTGCGCCTCGCGCGCGTCGTCGGCGGCGTGGTGTTGCCGCTCTACGCGTCGCCGTCGGGAGGCTGGGAGCTGTCCGAGCTCTCGGTGCCGAGCGCGTGGATCGCGCGGCGCGTGACCGGCGGGCTGGACGCCGAGATCAGCACCGCCGAGGCGCTGATGCCGGATCGCGGCTGTTACTGCGTGACCGTGGTTCTGCAGTGGGATCCCGTGCACGAGCAGTGGTGGGGCGTCGCGGTCGGCGAGACCGGGCAGCCGGTCGAGCTGGTCTATCGCAACGACGTCGGGCTCGTGGGCCGCTGAACCGGGACAAGTTGCGGCTTTGGGCCTTCAGATCACGAGGTTGAGCGGCTCTTCGGCTGCGGTGATCGTCACGGAGCGCCCCGCGTTCAGCTCCATCGCGTCCCACTCCATCCCGTCGGCGAACACCACGCCGTCGTTCGGCATCTCGGAGGTCACCACGAAGCCGGTGTCCTCGATGAGGCCGTGCTGGAGCGTGGTGCCGGTGATGCGCGAAGGGAAGGGCTCGCGCACCATCCAGGCGAGCGTGCGATCCTGCGGATCGGGCAGCTTCACCGGCTGGTTGCGCTGCTGCATGATCGAGCGCGCCCAGCCGGTCGATCCCGTGCCCGTCGCGCAGATGATCCCGGACGAGGACTGTCGCTCCGTCTTTGCGCCCGTATCGATGACGTAGCGCGCCGACTGGTGGGTCTTGTGCCCGATGAACAGCTCGTTCAGCGCGAGGAGCTGCTCGCCGTCCTCGCGCACCGCGAGCGCCATCGTGCGCCGCTCGACGCGCGGCTGCGTCTCGAGCAGGTCCAGGATCCCCGCCACTGCTTCAGGCGCGTGACGGCACAAAACACCATCGTTTCTTGCCTTGTCCGGGTTCACGCCGATCACCAGCTGGCCGCGCAGATACTTCGCCACGTTCGGCACCAGGCCGTCCTGACCCACCACCATCACCACGTCGTCGGGCGCGAAGAGGAACCGATCGACGTCCGCGCGATCGAGCCGCGCGCGCCGTCGATCGGCCGGGATCTGCCGCAAGATCTGGGTCAGGCCGCGCACGTGCTGCTCGTGCGCCCGCTTCACCTCGTCGAAGCTTTGCTTCCGGCACTCCACCCAGAAGCGCGCCTGCCCCTCTGTCCCGTGGTGCTCGACGAGCGCCTCGAGGTTGGTCTTGCGCGTGACGATGACCAGCCGGGGCTTCATTTTTCGCCCACGTACTGGGTGAGCGCGGTGCTCAGCATGTCCGGCGTGAGGTTGAGGTGCTGGATGCTGGTGATGTTCTTCGCCAGCTCCTGCAGCGCGAGGCCGTACACGACCTTGTTCGGCGCCGCCTTCCACACCTCGACGCGCTGGGCCTCGCCGTCGGCGAGCGCCGTGCTGCGCAGCCGCTCCGCCACCGCCTCGCTCTCCGCTTCCAGCCGCTTGTTCTCGGCCTGCTGGCGGATCAGCTCCTCGCCGCGCCGCGCCAGCTCGATCTGGGTCGACAGCTCGTTCTCCTTGATCGCGCGCTCCTTCTCGACCGCCAGCGCGCGGCGCGAGAACACCGCGACGTCCGCCTTCTCCTGGATCGACTCGCGGGTCGGCGTCTGGAGCGCCTTTTCGACCTCCGACGTCGCCGCCACGCGATCGACCTCCACTCGCACCACCGACAGACCCATCGCGCCGAGCTCGGCGTCGTTCTCGAGCGACGTGCGCACCGCGTCGCGGATCCGCTCGGCGCCCTCGCGCAGCGCAGTCACCACGGGCACCGTCGCCAGGTAGCTCCGCGCCGCCGGCTGCGCGCGCAGCGACCAGATGCTGGCGAGGCGCTCGATCGGAGGCTCGATCCACGCGCCGCTGTCGATGTTGATCGAGAAGTTCACGCGCTTCGCCGCGCGCTCCGGATCGCTGACCCGGTACACGAGCGTGATCTGCACGCTGATCTCCTGGTGATCCGCCGAGCGCTCCTTCAGCACGAACGTCGTCTCGCAGTCCTCGACCGGGAGCTGGGCGATCGCCGCGGAGTAAGAGCTGAACCAGTAGTTCAGGCCGGCACCGCGGCGGACGATCTCACCGTCGACGTAGTGCAGCAGGAACTGGTTGGGCTCGGCGCGGAGGTGACGGAGCCAAAAGAGAGAATGTATCTGCGCCATGAAAAGAGTCTAATCGACCCTATTGGCGTTGGCAAGACCTCTTATCCGCAGGCTCGGCAGGTCGATCCGCCGCCCGGCGTCGACCACCGCGCGCGAGTGGAACGTGCCGCGCCACCACACGCCTTGTTCGCGCCAAGCGCGCATCCCGGCGCGGCCCATGAAGAGCGCGTTCATGATCTGACCGAGCGGCCAGAGGAGCGCGCCCGCGATCGGCGCGGCGATGTGGATCGCCAGGACGAGGTGGGTCAGCGTGGCGAGCCCGAGCGCGAGCAACCCTGCGGCGACGTGACCGCTCATGATGGCGGCGATCGGGATGCCCAGATCGAGCGCGAGCGGCGCGATCATCACGACCAGCGGGATCCACGGCGACCAGCGGACCGAGCGCATCTGCGGGAACACCGCCAGCATGTCCGCCCGCTCGTTCTCGGCGTACGCGACGATGGCCTCGAGCGCGCCGGGCGCCAGGTGCACGTCGGCGTCGCTGAGCAGCACCCAGTCCTCGGTGGCGAGCGCGAGACCGCGGTGGAGCGTTTGCATCTTGCCGAGCCAGCCTTCCGGGAGCGCCTCCACGTGCACTGCCCGAGGCGCGCGTCCGCGGCGGCGAGGCGATCGACGATCTCGCCGGTCGCGTCGGTGGAGCGATCGTCGACCGCCACCACCTCCAGCGCCGGATATCCGCACGCCAGCTTCGAGCGCAGCGCCGCCTCGATCCCCGAACCCTCGTCGCGGGCCGGGACCACGATCGAGCGAGCAGCACGCGCGGGCGCTACGCGAGCATCGGGCCGTCGCGGGGGACTATCTTCCGCGGGGCTTCTGGACAGTTTGTCCGGTCACTTTGACAGTTCGGCCGCCCGCAGCGCCAGGAGGAGGTCGGTGATCTTCTGCTGCCGGGGCGACTCCCCGATGACCTTCTTGGTGAACGCGGCGAGCTGAGCCGTCGTGCGCCGAGGGTGCGCCACGATCAGCGGGATCTCCGAGTCCTGCTTGGAAGGGCTGCCGTGCCAAGAGCGATACAGCGAAGCGAAATAGTAGCGCTTGTCCGGCGAGTCCTGATCACCGTTGTGCGCGATCAGGATGATATCGCCCGCGCGCTCGCCGTGCGCGCCGACCGCGAGATCGCGCAAGCGTCGATCGAGCGCGACATAGTTGGGGTGCGGATGCGCCGCGAGCCACTCCGGGACCGGGACCAGCTTTCCGTTGCCGACATAGACCTCGAACGGCAGGTCGTCCTCGGCGCGCGGTACCGGCTTTCGCGCGAGCACCATGTCGATCGCGCCCTTCATCTCGGGCACCGCGCTCCCGGTCTCGTCGTTGTGATAGTAAGCCTCGGCGGCGGCGAGGACGTCCTCCTCGTAGCGCGGTGGCTTGCCCCAATCACAGACCGCTTTCTCGGTCGCGCAGCCGCTCCGATCGGCGAGGTACACGTAGGCCATCGCGCCCTGGTAGGCGAGCACCGCATCGAACGGCTCCTTCTCGCTGACCTCCAGCTCGAACGGCCGCACCCGGAACCCCGCCTTTTTCAGCACCATCGGGGGCTCGTCATCGCCCTTGGTCGACAGCGCATGATGATCATCGCGCAGCACCTCGGTGTGCCCGTGGTCCGACGTCAGCACCACGTAGCGATCTTCGAGCGCGCCGCGCTCGCGGAGCTTGTCGGCGAGGCGCTGGTACTGCGGCTCGAGGACCTCCTTCAGATAGTCGCGGCGCGCCTTGTCGGGGCCGTCGTCGGCCACGTGCGCGAAGCTGTCGGTGCCGGAGAGATAGACCGTCAGCACATCGGGGAGAGGGTCGTCGTCGAGCTGCTCGATCACGACGTCCATCACCGCCTTGTCGAGCTTCGCGAAGAGATCGCGCTGCTCCTCCCGGGCGAGGAGCTTCTCGACCGTCTCCTCGACAAACCTTTCGAACGCCTTGGCGATCATCCCGCGGTTGGTCAGGAGCAAGCGGTCGGCGCCAGGGTGGAACATATGCATCGCGACCCACACCAGGATGTTTGGATCCGTCTCGCGCATGCGCTCGTAGACGCTGGGCGCGAGCCGCAGCTTGTCCACATAGTCATCGGCGAAGTTGTCGAGGACCGGCTTGACGCTGTTGATCGTCACCGGAACAGGCGCCGCGAACTGCAGCGTCTCGCGGATGAAGAACTCGTTCCCCGCGATCCCGTGCTCGGCGGGCGTCACGCCGGTCAGCGCGGTGCTCCACGCGACCATCGTCGAGGAGGGGAGGGTGGATAGTACGGTCTCGTCGAGGTGCGCGTGCTCGAGGCCGCCGCCGAGCAAGCTCGCCAGGTGCGGCAGCTCGCCCTTCTTCAGCATGTCGTAGATCAGCGCGCGATCGACGCCGTCGATCAGCAGCAGCAACAGGCCGGGCCGCTCTTTCTCGAGCGAGCTCTTCGGCTCACCGTCCTTGCGCTCGCGCAGCTGGCGAGAGTCGCCCATGACGACCAGCTTCACGCCCTTCGCCGCCGTCTGGGCGGTGGTGCACGCGGTGAGTAGCAGGACAGCCAGGCTCGCGAAAAACGCCGTCTTCACGCCCTGAGTATGTCAGCTGGTGACGAAGTCGAGTCGCAGCCAGTCACCCCGCACGGCTTCGTTTCGTATTCTGGCGCCCAGCGCCTCGTATACAGGCACGATCTCCTCGCGCTCCTCGACGCGAATGCCCGAGAGGATCAGGTGCTGTTTCGAGGCGCCGATCAGCGCCGGCGCCATCGTGACGAGCGCGGGCGTGCGCACGTTGGCGATCACCACGGGCGCGGTCCGTTCGAGGTGCGACGACAGCTCGAGGGTCACGCCGTTTCGCCGCGCATTCTCGCGCGCCTCGTTCAGCAGCTTCTCTTCGATGTCGACCCCGCGCGCGCGGGTCGCGCCCATCTTCAGCGCGGCGATCGCCAGGATGCCGCTGCCGGTGCCGACGTCGAGGATCTCGTCGATCGGCGAGAGCTCGACGATGCGCTCGAGGCACATCATCGTCGTCTCGTGCGTGCCGGCACCGAACGCGATCAGCGCGTCGACGGTCACGAGGAAGCGCGCACCCGGGACCTTGCGGCCGGGGCTCACGATCCATAGCGGGCCGATCTGGGTGGCCTTCTGTTTCTCGCGCCAGCCGGAGCCGAAGTCCGCGACCCGCACCGGCACTTTGCGGCCGAACGTCGTTTCAGTGCCCAGCAGCGCGCGCACGCGATGGCTCACCGGATCGATGTCGACGCACCACGCCTCCGTCATCCGCTCGATCGCGCACCACGCCTCGGCCTCATCGGCGCAGTCGATCTCGATCGCGATCGCCATGCTATAACCCGCCCCGATGCGCCTGCCCGCGATCCTGCTCGCCGTACTCACCCTGGTCTGCATCGCCACGGTGTGGGATCCCGCCGCGGGGCGCACCAGCTGGTTCCTGGAGGTCGGTCCCGGGCTCGCCGGCATCGCGGTGCTGATCTTCACGCATCGCCGATTTCCGATGTCCAACTGGGTCTACGTCTGCGTCTTCATCCACACGCTGATACTCATCTACGGCGGCTACTATACGTATGCGGAGACGCCGCTGGGTAACTGGGCGAAGGAGACCTTCCATCTCTCGCGCAATCACTACGATCGAATCGGTCACTTCGCGCTCGGCTTCTTTCCCGGGTTCATCATCCGCGAGGTGCTGCTGCGCCGGACGCCGCTCGTGCGCGGTGGGTGGCTCTTCTTCATCGTGGTGAGCATCGCGCTGGCGATCGGCGCGTTCTGGGAGCTCGTCGAGTGGTGGACCACGCTGGTCGTCGCCGGTGACGTCGGCCAGGCGTTCCTCGGCTCGCAAGGCGACATCTGGGACGCGCAGTGGGACATGTTCCTGGCGATGGTGGGCGCGATGGTCGCGCTCGCGTTCTTCTCGCGGGCGCATGACCGATCGATGGCGACTCTGGCTACTTTGCCGGAGCCGCGATCTTGACGGCCTTGGTCTTCCAGACCAGCTCGGCGTACTCCTTGATCGAGCGATCGGAGCTGAACATGCCCATTGAGGCGACGTTCTGGATCGCCATGCTCGCCCACGCGTCGGGCTGCTGCCACACGGCCGCGACCTCCTTTTGCGCCTCGATATAGTCGCGAAAATCGGCGAGCACGAGGAAGTAGTCGGAGTCGTAGAGCGTGCGCAGGAGCGGCTGGAACATCTCGCGATCACCGTACGAGAACATCCCGTCGCCGATCATCGATAGTATCCGCGACAGCTCCGGAACGGCGTTGAGCAGCTCGCCGGGCCGGTATCCGCGGCGGGCCTGGACCTCGGCCGCGTTCATCCCGAAGAGGAAGAAGTTGTCCGGTCCGACGGCGTCGCGGATCTCCACGTTGGCCCCGTCGAGGGTCCCGATCGTGAGCGCGCCGTTCATCGCGAACTTCATGTTGCCGGTGCCCGAGGCCTCCATGCCGGCCGTCGAGATCTGCTCGGAGAGATCGACCGCCGGATAGATGCGCTGCGCCGTCTTCACGTTGAAGTCCGGCACGAACACCAGTCGCAGATGCTTCCTGACCTCCGGGTTGTTCTCGATGGTCCGCGCGATCCCGTGCGCCAGCCGGATGATCAGCTTGGCCATGCGGTAGCTCGGGGCCGCTTTTCCCGCGAAAAGGATGGTCCGCGGCACGATGTCGGCCATCTCGCCGCGATCGATCCGCTCGTAGAGCCACACCGCGTGCAGGAGCGCGAGGTGCTGCCGCTTGTACTCGTGGATGCGCTTGCACTGCGCGTCGAGGAGCGCGGTCGGATCGAGCTTCATCCCGTGGTGGGTGCCGAGCCACTTCGCGAGCCGCGCCTTGTTGCGCGTCTTCACCTCGACGAAGCGCTTCCGGAACGCGGCGTCGTTCGCCAGCGGCTTCAGCTCCTCCAGCTTGTCGAGGTTGGTCTGCCAGCCGTCGCCGATCGCGTCGGTGAGCAGCTTCGCGAGCTCCGGGTTGGCCAGCGCGAGGAAGCGCCGCGGCGTCACCCCGTTGGTCACGTTGATGAACTTCTTCGGATAAGCCTCGGCGAAGTCCTTGAGCACCGTCTCCTTGAGGAGCTGCGAGTGCAGCGCGGCGACGCCGTTGACGGTGTGGCTGGCGACGGTCGCCAGGTTGGCCATGCGCACCGACTTCGATCCGCGCTCGTCGATCAGCGACATGCGCTCGATGCGCCGGTCGTCGTACGGGAACTGCTGGCGCATCTCGTTCAGGAACCGGCGGTTGATCTCGAAGATGATCTCGAGGTGCCGCGGCAACATCTTCCCGAACAGCGGCAGCGGCCAGGTCTCGAGCGCCTCGGGCAACAAAGTATGATTGGTGTACGAGAAGGTCTTGGTCGTGATCGCCCAGGCCTCGTCCCAGCCCATCCGGTGTACGTCCATCAGGAGCCGCATCAGCTCCGGCACGGCGAGCGTGGGGTGAGTGTCGTTCATCTGGATCGCGTACTTGTCCGCGAGCTGATCGATGGTCGTCTTCTGCAGCAGGAGGCGGATGCAGTCCTGGAGCGCGCAGGAGACGAAGAAGTACTCCTGCTCGAGGCGCAGCTGCTTTCCGGCCATGCTGTCGTCGTTCGGATAGAGCACCTTGGTGATGTTCTCGCTCTGCACCTTCTCCTGAACGGCGCGCACGTACTCACCGACCTGGAAGGCCTCGAGGTTGAGCTCCTGATCGGCGACCGCGCTCCACAGGCGGAGGAAGTTGGCGTTCGAGGAGCCGTAGCCGAGCACGGGCGTGTCGTAAGGCACTCCGCGCACGACGCGCTCGGGGTACCAGCGCACGACCAGGTTGCCCTCGTCGTTGACGGCGTTCTCGGTGCGGCCGCCGTAGCCGACCACGTGCTCGGTGTCCCAGCGGCGCACTTCCCACGGGTTCCCGTGGCGCAGCCAGCGATCGGTCATCTCGACCTGCCAGCCGTCTTTGATCGCCTGATCGAAGATGCCGAACTCGTAGCGGATGCCGTGCCCGATCGCCGGATAGTTGAGGGTGGCGAGCGAGTCCATGAAGCAGGCCGCGAGGCGCCCGAGGCCACCGTTTCCGAGGCCCGGATCTTCCTCGTGCTCGATGATCTCGTCGAGCGAGAGCCCGAGCCCGGTCATCGCCTCGCGGACGGCCTTTTCCATGTCGAGGTTGAGCATGTTGTGCGCGAGCTGCGGCCCGAGCAGATACTCCGCCGATAGATAGATCACCGTGCGGTGCTGTCCCTCGAGGAACGTCTGCGCCGACTTCACCCAGCGGTGGAGCAGTCGATCGCGCACCAGATACGAGAGCGCCAGATAGTTGTCGTTGGGCGTGGCGACGCCAGGGAACTTGGCCAGCTCGAAGAAGAGCTTCTGCGTGAAGTCCTTCTTGATCGAGGCGGCGTCGTTCCCCAGGCGGATCTCGTCCTCGGGCGACTTCATTGCTTGGCCTTGGCCGCGACTTTCGCCCAGCCATCCTTGAGCGAGACGATGCGGTTCCACGCGCCGTCGGCCGGGTCCTTGTAAAAGAACCCCTGCCGCTCGAACTGCACGCGCGATCCGTTCTCCGCGCTGCCGAGCGACGGCTCGAGCTTGGCGTGGAGCACCTCGAGCGACTTGGCGTTGAGCAGCGTGCGGAAGTCCTCGGCGTCGCCGGCGGGATCTTCCGAGCCGAAGAGCTGATCGTAGATCCGGACTTCTGAGTCGACCGCGTGCTTGGCGCTCACCCAGTGGATGGTGCCCTTCACCTTGCGACCGTCGGGCGGCGTGCCTCCGCGCGTCTCCGGATCGTAGGTGCAGTGCACGCGGATGATCTCGCCGCTCGCGTCCTTCTCGATGCTGGTACAGCGTACCAGATAGCTCCAGCGCAGCCGCACCTCGGCCCCGGGCGCGAGGCGGAAGAACTTCTTCGGCGCCACCTCCATGAAGTCTTCCTTCTCGATGTAGAGCACCTTCGAGAAGGGGATCTTGCGTGACCCCATCTTGGGCGGGTCGTCGGGATAGTTGGGGGCGTCGAACTCGTCGACCTGATCCTCGGGATAGTTGTCGATCACCAGCTCGAGCGGGCGCAGGACCGCCATGGTGCGCTTCACCTTGGCGTTGAGATCGTCGCGGATCGAGTACTCGAGCAGCGCGAGATCGACGGTGCTGTCGCGGCGCGCGACGCCGATGCGCTCGCAGAACGCGCGGATCGCTTCCGGCGTGTAGCCCTTCCGCCGCAGGCCGCTCAGCGTCGGCATGCGGGGATCGTCCCAGCCGCTGACCAGCTTCTCTTCCACCAGCGTCAGCAGCTTTCGCTTCGACATCATGGTGTAGGCGAGCTTCAGGCGCGCGAACTCGATCTGCTCCGGCCGCGGCTTCGGGGCGTCGACCGCCTCGAGGAACCAGTCGTAGACCTCGCGGTTGTTCTCGAACTCGAGCGTGCAGATCGAGTGCGTGATGCGCTCGATGGAGTCCGAGAGGCAGTGCGCGAAGTCGTAGAGCGGATAGATGCACCAGGCGTCGCCGGTCCGGTGATGGTGCGTGCGCCGGATGCGATAGATCGGCAGATCGCGCATCTTCATGTTGGGCGAGGCCATGTCCATCTTCGCCCGCAGCGTGTACTTGCCGTCGGGGAACTCACCCGCGCGCATGCGCCGCAAGAGATCGAGGTTGCGCTCGGGCGTGGTGTCGCGATCCGGAGACGGCTTGCCCGCCTCGGTCACGGTCCCGCGCATCTTGCGCATCTCCTCGTCGTTCAGGCTGCAGACGTAAGCCTTGCCCTTGTTCACGAGATCTTCGGCGTACAGATAGATCTGCTCGAAATAGTCCGCCGCGTGGTGGAGCTCGCTCCACTGGAAGCCGAGCCACTTCACGTCGTTCTTGATCGACTCGACGTACTCGACGTCTTCCTTCGACGGGTTGGTGTCGTCCATCCGGAGGTTGCAGACACCTCCGAACTCCTGGGCGAGCCCGAAGTTGAGGCAGATCGATTTCGCGTGCCCGATGTGCAGATAGCCGTTGGGCTCGGGCGGGAAGCGCGTGGCCACGCGGCCCGCGTACTTTCCGGTCGTGTTGTCTTTCTGGACGATCTCGCGAAGGAAGTTGGAGGGGGTGGTCGTGGTGTCTTCGGTAGTCATGTCCGTCTCGCTCCCGTTCAGGGCGGAAGCATCGGTAGTCATACACCTCCTTGACCGCATCCCCAAGGGGGTGTGAGACGACACCCGTGCGGCGCGCGTTTTTTCTCGCGGTGATCGCCGCTTGCAGCTCGACTTCGGAGCCTCAGCCGGTGGTGATCGAAGGCGGAGACACCTCGGTCAGCGTGGATCTCCAGAGCGGCGCGATCGCGATCTCGCGCAGCGGCCGCGCGGTGATCACCGGCGCGACGGCGGATGTCCTGGTCGAGGGCGAGACCCGACCGCGCACGCTCTCCGGCCCGCTCACGCACGAGAACGGGCGATTCAGCACCGTCGTGCGCGGGCTCGAGCTGGCGCTGATCCTCGAGGTCAGGGACGGAGGGGAGGTCGTCGCGAAGCTCACGGCGAGCAACGAGAGCAGCGCGCCGATCACGGTGCTCCTGCTCGCGCCGCTCGTCGTCGACGCGAGGACCGGCGGCGCCCTCGATCTCGGCGCGTCGCTCGATCGCGTGCGGATCCTCGAGAACGGCAAGGCGATCTTCTTCGATCAGACCGCGCAGGTCGTGCCTGGAAACACCGAGCGGTTCGCGCTGGCCGACGCGCTGCCGATCCCGTTGCGCGGGAGCTCGATCTCGAACTGGAGCCACGCGGTGGTCGATCCCTCCACCCCCGGGAGCGGGATCGTCGCCGGGTTCCTCACCGCGGAAAGGGCGGTCCCGACGCTCGGTTTCTCCGCCGATCTGTGGGTCGCGGAGGGCGCGCTGGTGTTCGCCGGAAAGAAGCTCGATCCGCTGGAGGACGTGGAGTCGGAGGTGCTCTGGCTCTCGCCGCACCCCGCTGACGCGCAGACCGCGCTCGAGCAGTACGGGCGCGCGCTCGCGCGGCACAACAACACGACGCGGTGGCCCGATCGCGACGGCGGTCGCCCGGTTCCGAACGGCTGGAACAGCTGGTCCGGCGGCTCGGGCAGCGGCGGGCACGGGCAGACGATCAATCAAGCGATCTACGACGACGCCGCGGTGCGGCTCTCGGGGGCGTTCGGCGAGTTCGGGCTCGACTGGCTCCAGCTCGACGACGGCTGGCAGAAGCAGACCGGCGACTGGGACTGGCGACCGGCGCTATTCCCCGGCGGCGCGGAGGCGGTCGTCGCGTCGGCGCACGATCACGCGCTCCGTGCGGGCCTGTGGATCGCGCCTTTTCTCGCGGTCCAGGGCTCGACCACCGCACGCGAGCACCCCGAGTGGCTGATGGATCGCGCGCCCGGTCTGCCCGGCGCCGCAGCGAAGGACAAGGAGGCGCTCGATCCCTCGAACCCCGAAGTGCGCGCGCACCTGAAGGCGCTCGGCGCGCGGATCAAGGCCGACGGCTTCAGCTGGGTGAAGCTCGATTTTGCGTACTTCTCGCTGCTCGGGCAGCTGAAAGCCGATCCGTCGATGACCCAGGTCGAGGCCTGGAAGGCGGCGTGGCGCGCGTTTCGCGAGGGCCTCGGTGACGAGATCTTCTTGCTCGGCGTCGGCGTCGTCGGCGCGCAGATCGGCACCGTCGACGGCATGCGCCTCACGCTCGATGACGGCCCGCGCTGGGACGAGGACTCCCCGGACGGCCTGGCCAGCGGCGGCGCGCTCAAGTCGAGCGTGCGCACCGCGGCGCGCCGCTGGTTCTACGACAAGGTTTTCGTCACGCACCCCGATCTGCTCTTTTTCCGCAGCCACCCGGACGGTCCGACGCTGACGTTCGAGGAGGCGCGCACGTTCGCGACGTGGGTCGCGTTCACCGGCGGCATCGTGAAGATCGGCGACACGATGGACGATCTGTTCGCCGACCCGCGCAACGTCGACGTGGTGCGAAAGCTCCTGCCGGCGTGGCCGCACGCGGCGCGTCCGCTCGATGTGATGACCCGCGAGTATCCCGAGCAATTCGAGATGTGGGGCCGACCGGACCGCGTGCTCGGTCTGTTCAACTGGGGCACCAATCGCGAGCGCGGTGAGCCGATCGCCGAGGGCCCGCGCACGCACCGGGTGCGCTGCGCCGAGCCATGCCGCGTGTACTCGTTCTGGGACGACGCATTTCTGGGCACGAAGATGGGTGACTTCGACATCGAGGTCCCGCCGCGCCGGGTGGCGGTGCTCGCGCTGACGAAGGCGATCGACGAGCCGCAGCTCATCGGCACGCAGCGCAACGTGGCGATGACCGATCTGACGCGCACGCGGTTCATCGAGCCGGTGCTGGAGGTGCAGATCCCGCGCGGCGTGCGCGGCACCGCCGAACATCCCTGGGAGGACGAGCTCGTGGTGTGGCTGCCTCCGGGACGCGCGATCGAGCGGGTCGACGGCGTGGAGGCGCCGGCGGTGACGGTGGACGGCGAGATCGCGCGGATCCGCTTCCGGGCTCGGACGTCGGGTTCGGAAGTGTCGGTCGAGATCCATGTCCGATGATCTGGCCACACACTCGGACCAGGGGTAGGGTCCCCCCGTGGTCGACCTGAGCAAACGCGCCAACCCCTTCGAAGCACCCCAGAACGACGGGGGCGCGCTGGGCGCCCAAAGCACCCCCGGCGTCCTCGATCCCGTGCTCGCCATGCGGCAAGGCTTCGAGGGCACGATGCGCAACATCGGTCCGTGGCTGGCCATGCTCATCGCCGGCACGATCATCGCGATGATCGTGTCGTTCACGGTGATCGGCATCTTCGTGGTGCTCCCGGTCATGTTCTGGGGCGGCACCAAGTTCCTGCTCAACGTCGTCGACGGCGAGGGCACGTTCGGTGACCTCTTCTCCGGCTTCTCTCGCTACGGCGAGGCGCTCGGCGGGATGATCGGATACGTCATCCTCGCGATCGTCGTCGGCCTCCCCGGCTCGGCGATCAGCTACGCCAACACCGCGATGGAGATGAGCGGCGGCGGCAGCACGGTGCTCGCGTTGCTGGGCTTCCTGGTCTCGGTGGTCTGGTTCTTCGCGGTGTCGATGCGCTTCGTCTTCGCGCCGTTCTACATGGTCGATCAGGGGCAGGGCCCGATTGAGGGCATGACCTCGTCGTGGCGCGCGACCAAGCTGAACCTGATGCCGACCGCGCTGTTCTTCGTGCTGATGATCCTGGTGGTCATCGCCGGCATGATCGCGCTGTTGATCGGTGTCATCCCGGCGACGATGATCGCGTACACCGGGCTCGGCGCGGCGTATCGGCAGATCTCGGGTACCTCGCGGAGATAGTTACATCGCTTCGGGCGCATCGAGCCCGAGGATCCCGAGCACCACCGCGAACGCGTTTCGCACCGCGTCCACCAGCGACAATCGCGCGTCGCGCAGGGCGGCGTCGTCCTCGACCAGCACCCGCTTCGTGCGGTCCTTGTTGCCGCTCGTGAGATAGCTCGACACCACCTGCGCGAGCTCCATCAGCGCCCGCGTGAGCATCGAGGGCTCGTACGCGTCGGTCGCCTCCAGCAGCGCCTCCGGGATCCGTGCCAGCGCGAGCAGCACCGCGCGCTCCTCATCGAGCACCAGCTTCGACAGATCGGCGTCGACCGGCGCGCCGCCGGCCTTGCGGAGGATCGAACACGCGCGCGCGTGACCAAACTGCACGTACGGACCGGTGAGGCCGTCGAAGTCGACGATGTCCTCCCAGCGGAACGTGTAGTCGCTCATTCGCAGGTTGCGCAGATCCCCGAACACGATCGCGCCCACGCCAATCGACTCAACCGTACGATCGAGGTTGGTGCGATCGATGCGATCGCTCGCCTCGCAGAGCTGGCGCGCCTGCTCGACCGAACGATCGAGCACCTCGTCGAGGAAAATGACGTTCCCGCGCCGCGTGCTCATGCCCGCCACGCGACCGAACGGCACGTGCGCCATCTTCTTGGCCCACTCGAAGCCCATCGCATCGAGCGTGCGGATGAGCTGGCTGAAGTGCAGCGCCTGATCGTGCGCGACGACGTAGAGCGAGCGATCGAACTGGAAGCGCTCGTGCCGATCCATCGCCGCGGCGATGTCGCGCGTGATGTACAGCGTCGTCCCGTCCCGTGTTTCGAGGAGGATCGGCGGCTCGCCGTCCTTGTACGGCAGGTCGACGATCTTGGCGCCTTCGCTCATGCGCGTGCCGGGCTTCTCGGAGACCTTCTCCACCGTCTGCTTGAGCACGCCGTTGTAGAACGACTCGCCCTCGAACGCGGTGAACTCGATCCCCATGCGCTCGTAGATGCGCCGGAACTCGGCCAGCGAAGCCTCGCGGAACTCCTTCCACTCCGCGACCGCGGACGGTGCGCCGGACTCGAGCTCCTTGAAGAAGAGGCGGGCCTCGCGATCGCGCCCCTCGACCGATGGCAGGCGCTGCCCGGCCTCGACCATCCGCTGCGACAGCGTGAAGAGGTACGCGTCGGCGCCCTCGAGCGGATCGGCGTCCTCGCTCAGGGCGCGATCGGCGCGCAGCTTCTTCTCCAGCGACTTGAGCTTCTTCTCCGCGGCTTTCGCGGCCTTCGGGTCGGCGGGCGTGTCGCCGCGCGCGGCGGTGACCTCGGCGATCAGCTTCCGCGCCGCTTCGGGGGCCGCGATCGTCGCCTTCACGCCTTCGACGTCGGCGTCCTGGTTCGCTTTGACGTACACCTCGACCAGGTGCTTCGCGTCGGCGCGCTTGGCCGGATCGCCGTAGCGCGCGAAGCCCGTCGCGAGCAGGCCGAACTGCTTTCCCCAGTCCCCGAGATAGTTGAGGCCGACCACCTTCCAGCCGGTCGCGGCGTGCAGGCGGCCGATCGCCGCGCCGATCACCGTCGAGCGGATGTGGTGGAACGCGAGGGGCTTGGCGATGTTCGGCGAGGAGAAGTCGATGACGACCGTCTTGCCTTCACCCACGCGAGACTGGCCGAACGTCTTCGCGCGCGCCTCCGGAACCACCGCGAAGGCGAGCGCGGCGGCGTCGATGCGCACGTTCACGTAGGGCCCCACCGCCTCGACGTTCGAGAACGGCGCGCCGCCCATCTTCGCGGCAATGAGGGCAGCGGCGTCGGGCGGCTTCGGGATCTTCATGCGCTTCCCCAGCTCGAAGCAGGGGAGGGCGAGATCGCCGCGATCGGCCTCGGGCGCGCGGATCTGACGGGCCAGCTGCGCGACCGCCTCGGCGTCGGACGGCTGTCCGGCGGCCTCGAGCGCCCGCGCCGCGAGCAAGGTCCTGAATCGAGCCAGAGGCGAATTCATAGCGGGGTCGAGTTAAGCTGCGTGCGGTCTTCTTGCAACACTCATGATCGTGCTTGCTCGCTCGCGCGCGGCGGGCTTTGCTCCGCCCGATGTTTGGTTCCAAGGACGCCCCCTCGATCGACGCGGTGAAGGCCGGTCTCGCCGGGGTGATCGATCCCGTTCTCGGTGAGCCGATCGGCGCGCTCGGATTTCTCGGCGACGTGAGGATCGAGGACAAGCGCGTGCGCGTCGCGATCGAGCTGCCGACGCTCGCGTGGAGCGGGCGTGAGGAGATCGAGACGCTGGTGAACCGCCGCGCCGCCGATCTGGCCCCGAAACACGCGGTGGAGATCGCCTGGACGAGCAAGGTCCTGCAGGCGCGCCCCGAGGCGACCGGCGGCCAGAACCTGGTTCCCGCGGCCAAAAACATCATCCTCTTCGCCTCGGGCAAGGGCGGCGTCGGCAAGTCGACGATCGCCACCAACGTCGCCGCTGCGCTCGCGGAGAGCGGCGCCAGCGTCGGGTTGCTCGACGCGGACATCTACGGCCCGTCGATCCCCACCATGTTCGGGACGCGGCAGATGCCGACGATCGCGCAGGGCGGCGGCAAGCTGATCCCGATCGTGCAGTACGGCTTGAAGCTGATGTCGATCGGCTTCGTCGTCGATCCGAAGGAGGCGATGAGCTGGCGCGGGCCGATGCTGAACGGCGCGCTCATCCAGTTCATGCGTGACGTCGACTGGGGCGATCTCGACTACCTCGTGCTCGACATGCCCCCGGGCACCGGCGACGTGCAGCTCACCATCGCGCAGAACGTGAAGGTCTCGGGCGCGGTGCTGGTCTCGACGCCGCAGGACGTCGCGCTGGCCGACGTGGTGCGCGCCAAGTCGATGTTCGATCGGGTCGGTATTCCAAGCCTGGGCGTGGTCGAGAACATGAGCTCGTTCGAGTGCACGAGCTGCCACACGGTGCACCAGATCTTCTCGCACGGCGGCGCGGCGAAGCTGGCCGAGACGCTCGGCATCCCGCTCCTCGCGGAGGTCCCGATCGAGCTCGGCGTGCGCGAGGCGGGCGATCGCGGCAAGCCGGAGGTGCTGGTGCAGCGGACGAGCGTCGCGTCGAAGGCGATGCGCGCGCTCGCTCAGCGCATTGCGACGGATCTGGCGAAGGCGGCGCGCACCGGCGGCGCGAAGAAGAAGGGCGGCCTCAAGATCGTTCAGTAGGCGCGCTGAAGCCGCTGCGCTTCAACGCTTCGGTCAGGATGCGGTTGGCCTGAGCTCCGATGCCGGGCGCAAAGCTCTCGCGCGGGCCGGCGACGTTGAGGACGCGCGGGTTGGTCTCGGCGAGCCAGCGGACGATGAGCTCGATCGGATCGCGGGTGCGGTCGCTGAGGTCGACCACCAGGACCGGCCGGCGGAGGTTGCGCGCGAACTCGATCGCGAAGCGGGTGCCGCCCGTCGGGGTGCCGCGGGTCAGCACCAGGGTGGCGCTCGAGGTCTCGACGTTCCGCTGGGTGCGGACGTGGAACTCGGCGGAGCGGGTCTCGGCGAGCGGGTAGTGCTCGGGGATCACGCCGTCTTCGGACTTCCGTCCGCTCGGGCACCAGCCCCCTGCGGGGAGGCCGAGGGAGAGGGCGACGTCGAGCGCCGCGCGGTCGACACCGCTCTGTCCCCCTGAGATCACTTTTAGGGTCGCTTCCATACACCTGCCTGACGCACTGGGCTATACGCCTGGATGATCGCGGCGTCCAGAGAACGTTCGTGAAAATTGTTGCGTTGCGTCGAAAACAAACCGGCGGGTATTTGGTGATCTCGCGCAACCGCCGGGACGGCCTGCCGAAGATGACCGTTGGGATGTCCGTCGCACCCGTCGACCCCAACGCTGCAAGGCACCAGCAGCAGCTCCGTCTGTACGCCAGCGACGTGCAGGCGCAGATCAACCCCACCACGCCTGGCCAGATCCCGAAGAAGCCGATCACCTCCGGCAACTTCGGCGGATCCGGTGGCAGCCTCGGACCGCGCGAAGAAGGCTGGCAGCGCAGCCAGCGCTTCAACGAGATGGCCGGCAACAACTTCGTTTCGGGCGGCTCCGGCTGGAACGACTTCGCGAACGGCAACGCCAGCAGGAAGCGCACGGGCACCGGCGCCGGCGAGATCGACGGCAAGCCCGCCGCGGGCAACGTCGTCGCCCAGGCCAAGCTCGAGTTCCCGAACAACGCCAGCAACGCCCAGAAGCAGAGCATCGCGTACGACTTCGCGGCTTCGTTCCAGGAGTACGCGCGCGACGCGCTCCGAACGCTCGGCATCGGCCGCCGCGCCGCCTGAGCGCGCTGGACTCCTCGCTCCGCTCTCGTTCAACTACCGCCCGTCCGTGCGACTCCTTGCCGCTCTCATTCTCGCTTCGACCGCCTGCATCCCCGAGGCCGGCGTCGCGCCGTGCACGACGGATGGCGAGTGCCTGGTCGGCTTCGAGTGCGTCGAGCAGTTCTGCCTGGAGTGCGAGCCGGGGACGTGCGGCGCGATCGTCATGGGCAGCATCGGCGCGGAGGGCGGCCGGCTCTGCGGGCCCGACGAGGCCTGCGTCGAGATCTTGCCGGGCGCGCTGAGCAGCAGCATCTCGATCGGCCTGCGTCGCTCACGCCGCGCTGCGCCGCCGCTCGATGTGCGATCGGTGGTGTACGAGGTGCTGCCGTTCAACGCGCGCCTCGCGGTCCCCGCGCGCATCAGCATTCCGATCTCGCCGAGCACCCGGCTCGAGGACATCAGGGTCTACGTCTCGGACGGGATCACGGCCGGATTCGCGCCGCTCCCGGGCTCGGCGACCCCGGTCTACGCCAACGGATCGAGCGATCGTTTCGGCGTGTTCGTCGCGGTTCGGAACTAGAACTTCACGCTGAAGCCGTCGATCGTCGGCGTGAATTGCACGAGGGCGTTGGGGTCGCTGGCGTCACCCGCCGCGCCGTCCGAGGCGCCGACGCCGGTGAGCAGGAAGACCGTGCCGAGGAACAGCACGCCCGCGCCACCGATGAGCAGGCCGAGGCCGATCGTCTGCTTCTGGAAGGCCGAGTCGTTCAGCGACGCGCGCTCGTCGACGAACACCTGCGGAGTCTCGTCGCGCGTGGAGGCGTCCGAGCCGGCGAGGCCAAGGAACACGCCGCCGGCGATCGCGGCGGCTGCGCCGGCCGACATGATGCCGATCCCGACGAAGTTGGTGCCGGCGCCCTCACGCGAGGCCGCGATGCGCATCGGCGCTGCTTTTCCGCTCGGCGACGGGAGCTGGCGGGCGACCGGGGGCGCGCGCGAGGCGATCGGCGCCGAAGGGGACGCGGAGGGCGAGGGCGAAGGCGAAGGTGACGGCGGCGCGATCGCCGGCGTGCTGCCCGATCCGCCCGGGGGATTGATCGCCGCGACCGGCTGCTCGAGCTCGATCTGCGGGCGCGCGGCGACCGGCGGGAGCGAGGGCGCGGGCGGCGCGACCACCGGGGGCGCCTTGGGCTTCGGGAAGTCTTCGGCGGCCAGCAGCGCCTGGACGGCCTCGCGCGCGGCCTGGCGAACGCCGCGCTCGATCGCCACGTACTCGGGGCCGGTCTTCGCGCGCAGCGTATCAGCGGGCTTCTTGGAGTCCACGCTCAGCAGGGTCAGCTGAGTGAGGACCTGCCCGTCGCGCTCGGCCATGATCGTGTGCAGCACGTGGGTCGCGCCCGCCGCTTTTCCTGCGGTGGCGAGGCAGCTCATCTTGTTTTTGCACTTCTCGAGGGCCTTCAGGAGCTTGCTGGTCAGCTCGACGGGACGGATCCCCTCCCGCTGGAGCTCTTCCACGATCGCCCGCTGGATGTTGTCCGCGGGGGCCATGACGGTCTTGCCGACGATGGGCTGGGCGAGAACGAGCTGGGCGTCCGCGCGGCTCGCCCTGCCTGCGAGCGCGACACCGAGAGCAAGAGACGCCAAACACCAGACGGAGCGCATGCAGAAACGATGGCATGCACCAGAGCCGGGCTCAAGCTATTGGACAGCCACCGCCAGATCGACCGTCCGGGGCCGATCGCAGGCTTCCGGCGTGCACACCTGATAGCGGAGCGTGGCGTCGACGGACTTGCCCGCGACCGGATCGCTGACGATCGCGACGATCTCGGCCTTTCCTTCGACGATCACCGAGCGCCCCGTCGACAGCTCCTTCGTCGTCCCCTTCGGGTACTCGACCTCGGCCACCTTCAGCGCGCTCTCCGGCTTCACCGTGAGGAGGAGCGGCTTCCCGACGGTTTCGCCGGTCGTGTATGCGTGGAAGCCCGGGGCGACGCTGACATCGACGACCACCGCCTTCTTCCCCGCGTCCCAGCGTGAGGCCGCGGTGAACGCGGAGCCCCAGTCCGGCCCCTTGCCGAAGTCGTCGGCTCTGTTCCTCATCGGCGCGGGCTCGCCGCGCGCGCCATCTATCACGCGATCGCCTATCACGCTGTCGCCTTCACGACAGGCGCTCGCGGCGATCGCGAGCAACACGACGAGGTGCGTCAACCAACTGCGCATGGATTTACGCACGTTAGTGCGACGCACCGCGACACTCAATGTCGATCGGTCTTTCTTGATTGCCGATCGCGAGCGCGCCTATAAGCCGCGCCAACATGACCAAGAACATTTACCTCGAGGCGATGGAGATCTTCCACCACGCCGCCGATCTCATCCAGCTCGACAGCCGCATCCGGCTCGAGCTCGAGGAGCCCGATTACGAGCACATCTTCTACGTCACCGCGCCGCTGAACGATCGCCTCGCGCCGCTCCCCGAGGCCGAAGCGCCGAAGTACGCGAAGCTCGCCGGATCGACGGTGCCCGCCGGCTTCCTGGTCCCGCTCTACGACGGCAAGTTCATCCTGCGTCCCGGCGCGCTGCGCGAGGGCTCGGTGGTCGTCGAGAACGGCGTTCTGAAGATGGGCGCCAAGGGACTCTATCGCATCGAGCGCGGGCACGTGGAGCAGTTCAAGGCGTACCGCATCCAGCACAACCAGGCGCGCGGCCCGTACAAGGGCGGCCTGCGCTACCACCAGGACGTGTCGCTCGATCTATTCAAGATCCTCGCGTCCGAGATGACCTGGAAGACGGCGATCGCCGACGTGCCGTTCGGCGGCGGCAAGGGCGGCATCAAGATCGATCCGCGCATCTACTCGCGCGACGAGCTGGAGAAGATCTCGCTGCGCTACATGTACAAGCTGAAGCAGCTGATCGGACCGAACCTCGACATCCCGGCGCCGGACGTCGGCACCAACAGCGAAGTGATGGCGTGGATGGTGCGGCAGTACACCGACGGCGAGCGCGAGCGCCATGTCCTCCGCGGCGTCGTCACGGGCAAGGACGTGCACATCGGCGGCTCGCAGGGCCGCACCAAGGCGACCGGTCAGGGCGTCGCGTTCTGCATCGACGACTGGTTCATGGAGAAGAACATCCCGCTCAAGGGCGCGCGCATCACGGTGCAGGGCTTCGGCAACGTCGGCTCGTACGCGGCGGAGATCCTCAACGGCATGGGCGCGAAGATCGTCGCGATCCAGGACGCCGACGGATCGATCTTCAACCCGAACGGCATCGATATCTCGATGCTCATGAAGTACGTGCACGAGAACAAGGACAACCTGCGGAAGTCGGTCGCCGGCTTCCCGGGCGCCGAGGTCCTCGGTCGCGACGACTTCTGGTCGGTCGAGACCGACGTCTGCATCCCGGCCGCGCTGGGCAACGTCATCAACGGCGCCGTCGCCGAGAAGATGCGCTGCAAGCTGGTCTGCGAGGGCGCGAACCACCCGACGACGCCCGACGCCGACGAGGTGTTCGAGAAGCGCGGGATCGATCTCATCCCCGACGTCATCGCCAACGCCGGCGGTGTCACCGTCTCGTACTACGAGTGGGTGCAGAACAAGCGGATGGAGCAGTGGAGCGAGGGCGAGGTGAATCAGAAGCTGGAGAAGGCGATCCGCTCGAACTATCGAATCATCCGCGACATCGCCGCGGACCGCCCGCGCCGCACGCTGATCAACGGCGTCGAGCACGACTCGTCGAGCTTCACCGTGGGCAAGAAGATCACGCCGCGCGCAGCGGCGATGGTGCTCGCGCTGAAGCGGATCGAGGCGCATTACCGGCTCGAAGGCTTCAGCCAGTAGGTCCTGCGCGTTGGTCGATTCGAGCTCGCGCGCTGTCCACGTCCGATGAAAACGCGTCGGTCGCGCGTTTCCACTCGAGCATCCGTGGTCGCCGATCGCCCCAAAGTGGGGCGCCCTGGCGCCGCCTGGCGGGCCCTCCTGGTACGCCCGACCCGGCATGCGGGCTGCAGCGTTCATCGCATGCACGCCGCGCGCGTCCTGGTTGCCGACGACGATCCCGACGTGCGCGCGCTCGTCAGCGAGTCGCTGCGCACGGATGGAATGACCGTGCAGGACGTGGGCACGGGGGCGGAGCTCCTCTCGAAGCTGACCCAAGGTGGAGTCGATCTCCTCGTCACCGACGTGATGATGCCCGCGCTTGGCGGTGTCCAGGCCTCCGCCATGGCCAGGACCGCGGGCCTGGAGATTCCGATCCTGGTGATGACAGCGAACCGCGACGCGTGGATCGGCGAGTCGGTGCGCAAGCTCCAGCGCGCCGACGTGCTTTACAAGCCCTTCTCGAGCGACGAGCTCATCCGGCGTGTCCACGCGCTTCTCACGCCCGAGGCGCCCGCTCCGAGTCCTCCTCGCGAGGATGACGAGCCGCACTTGTTTCCGCCTGCGCTGGTGCCGCTGTTGCGCAAAAGCCTGGGCGAGGACGGATGTCTGGACGGCATCGGCGACGACGTCCTGAGCGAGCTTCTGAGCGTCGTCTTCTTCGCGGGATTGGAGCGCGAAGAAGGCGAGCGTAACTCGGTGCGCGTCGTGTTCGTGGGCAACGGACCCGTGGACGCCGAGGCGCCCATCGACGGCGTGCCGCCGCCGCTGTTCCGCTGGAGCACGCTCCTGTTCGAGACCCCGCGCGGCTTCTCGACCAACCAGCTCGTGAAGCTCGCGGCAGCGACGATCGGCGGGCGGGTATTCGTGCAGGTGTGTCACCGCGACGGGCGACTCATGATCACGGGACTCTCGCGCGAGGGCGTGAACCTCGAGGGCGATCGGGCCATGAAGCTCGTGGTCCACAGGGCAGGAGGTCTCTCCATCCGCGTCGGCCCGCAGCACGTCCTCGACTACGAGCGCGGCCACGTTCTATCCGTCGCATCCAGCGTCATCCTCGCGGGTGGACCGGTGCGGCGGGCGCTCGCGCTCGCGTCCTCCAGCTGCGGGCTGCCCCCGGCTGCTCTCGCGCGATATCTCGATGCGGTCGGTCTGCTGGTCGCGAACCTCTCGGCGCACGGTGGGGGGGGGATCCTCGTCGTGAGCGCGGAAGCGCGGCCCACGCCCGCAGGCGAGACCGGCTATCGAACGCTGCCTGACGTGTCGCTCGCCGCGATCTTGTCGAGCTTGCACGACGCGGAGTCGCAGTTCGGGATCGCACATGGCGTGAAGCTCGACGAGGATCAGCTCCGGGTTGGCGCCCTGCGGTCCGAGCTGCAAAACATCATCGTCGAGCTGGGCGCGCTCACCGCTCTCGACGGTGCTACGATCCTCGATCGCTCGCTGGCACTGATGGGCTTCGGGATCGTTCTGCCGGTCGATGGGCTCCTGGGACCCGTCGTCGAGGCGGAGGACGTCGAAGCGGCGGTCGTGCATCCGTTCGATCTGACCGGCCGAGGGACCCGGCATCGCGCCGCAGCGACCTATGCGTGGAATCATCCGGGCAGCGTCGTGTTCATCGCGTCGCAGGATGGGAGCATCGCTTGTCTCTTCCGCTCCCCGAGATCGCCGCGCCTCCTCTTGTGGCAGCTGGGCTCGTCGCACCGGCGAAGCCGATTCGAGCGCGAGTGAAGAGCCCAAAAACTCGACCTCCGATCGCGTCGTGTTAGATCTGGGCCATGAAGACTCGTTTCCTCGGCGCGTTGCTGGCCATATTCCTGTCCGGCTGCGGCTCTGACGTCGGCATCACCGGTAAGTCCATCGGGGGAGCGTGCGCGAGCAACGGAGACTGCGACCCGCAGTCGCGCTGCCTGATCGGCGGCGAGTTCCCTCAAGGCATGTGCGTCGTGAACTGCGCGCGCGCGGACGACTGCGGCGACGAGGCCGCCTGCATTAAAAAGGAGGGCGGCGTCTGCTTGCCGCGCTGCACGCTGCCCGCAGATTGCCGTGGCGGATACGAGTGCAAGGGCAAGGAGAACCAGGCCGGCGGGGGCGAGGCCCTGGTCTGCATCAAGTAAGACGCTGTGGCGCACGGCGAGGCAGATGCGCCGTGAACGTGGTCCCAGCCGCCTTGGTCGACGTCACCTCGAGCGTCCCGCCGTGCGCGATCACCACCTGCGACGCGATGTAGAGCCCCAGGCCGAGCCCGGGATGGGTCGTATCCCGATCATGACGAATCATCGGATCGAACATGGTGGCCAGAGCGCTCTTGGAGATGGGGGGCCCGCCGTTGTGGACATCCACCTGGACCTCGTCGCGCGATCCTTCCACGACCAGCTCGATCGGCTCGGTGGCGCCGCCGTGCTGGATCGCGTTGCCGACGAGGTTCGAGAGGACCTGAGAGATGCGGTCGGCGTCCCACTCTCCCGAGAGGTCGCCCTTCGGTTTGAACGTCAAGGTGCCGGCCGGCCGGAGCCCCTCGAGCTCGGCGATCACCTGGCGGCACAGGGGCTCGAGATCGACGGTGCTGCGCACGATCGGGATCGCGTCTCCGAACCGGGTGCGAGTCAGGTCGAGCAGATCGGCGATCATGCGGTTCATACGGTTCGCGCTGCTGAGCATGCGCGCTGCGATCCTCACGCTTCGATCGCTGAGCTCCTCGGAGCTCACCAGCATCGTGGCGCCCATGACGATCGCCCCGAGCGGATTGCGAAGATCGTGGCCGAGGATGCCGAGGGACTGGTCGCGAAAGTGCTGTGTCGTGTGCGTGAACGTGCCGACGGCCTCGACCAGGGCCTCGTCGATCGCTTCGTTGAACCGGGTGACGCCGCCCGGATCCGAGCCCCCCTTCTCCCAGAGTCGGAGGACACTCGCTCGGAGCGCGCGGTACTCCGCCACCATCTGGCCGAGATCGAAGCCGGAGTCGATCCGCAGCGCCGCGTGGAGCTGCCCCATATCCCCCATGCGCTGCGCCTGACCTTTTCCCTTCGACTTCTTGGACTGCTCGGCGTCGGATTGATGCGCATTCATGTCACGGACGATCGCGGTCAGGATCTCGTCGGCGTGATCGCGCAACGCCACGGCGGTCATCCCCGTCGCCGCTGGCAAGAGCGAGCGCGCGAAGGTCTCCCACTCCGCCACGATATGCTTCCGTTCGCTGTCGATGAACTCGGCGAGAGAGTCGGAATTCGCCTTGCGCTTAGGTGCGCCCGGCATGGGCATGGAATGGAGGTGCGAGTCCTCTGAGAAACTTGGTCGTAGGGATCTCAAGCGATGCCGCAAGGCGAAATCC
>Ga0105048_10003347_pt1 | contig 26265 bp, 28 predicted proteins | sample MAT05_FD_78382 | JGI IMG/M metagenome (GOLD analysis project Ga0105048, IMG submission 78382) | Freshwater microbial communities from Lake Fryxell liftoff mats and glacier meltwater in Antarctica - MAT-05 | ecosystem: Environmental > Aquatic > Freshwater > Ice > Liftoff microbial mat | place...
AGCGCAAAGCGCTCGTAACACCGGCCGGCTTCGACCCAGTGGGCGCTGTCGTTGTGCTCAGACACGAACACGGCGATACCGGCCGAGTTGCGAATCTGCCTCGGGTAGCGTTCATTCTCTGATTTCGGCGTGAAGAACAGGCCCATCAATCGGCTGCCCAGCCAGCGTGGCAACGCCGGGACGAACACGCCGCTAACGTCGGCGATGTACTGACGCAAGCAGTGGCCGCAAGCAACTACCTCCGGGATGGGGTGTGACAGGCGTTAATGAGCTGTTCGTCCAGAAGTGGATGCGCGTTGACCATGCTCGATACCGCCAGATGAGTCCGTGCTTGGCCGAACGAACTCAACGAGAGCAACCCACGCGATGCAATTTCACCCAGAGGCGCGCCCAGCGTTCAACTGGCGATGGGGGTCAATTCAACTTCCGCGCCGACCTTGTGAATCACGCGCGCAGCCAGCTCGCAGCTCTGGCGCGCCAGAGGTGGGGATGGCCCGCGCCAGACTCCGCTTCAGCGCGTGGAGCGGTGGCTGAGCAAGCTGCCCAGCAGCATGAGTGCAGCACCCGCAGCCGCAGCAATCAACACCGCCTTGAAGGGCTCGTGTTGGATGTAAGAAGCAGTCGATTCGCGGCCATGCCGGGCTTGGGCGCGCAACTGGTCTGAGCGTTGATGCACGGCTGCGCTGCCGCGTTCGATCAAGCCCGACGCTTGATCGGCCATCCGGCCCAGAGCTTGATGGGCCGAGTTCTGGGTGCTGTGCAGCGCGCGTTCAGCGGCGTTCGTGGCTGAGTCAACAAGGCCTGCGGCGCCATGGCTAACAGAGTTGGGAGTGATGTTCATGGTGGGAGTTTTCCTGGTAGGTGGATGAAAGAGGGCGGTGGTGCCGGTTTAAATTTCGAATCAGGACCGTCTGAACAAGCCGATTGCCAGACTGACGACGGCCAACGCGATGAAGACCAAAAACAAGACCTTGGCAATGCCGGCTGCACTGGCGGCCAAGCCGCCGAAGCCAAGCACGGCGGCCACCAAGGCAATGACGAGAAAAACGACGGCGTAGTGCAGCACGACTTGCTCCTGGGTTGTTGATGAACGTCATGGTGACGCTGCGCCGCGCAGAGGTCTGTGCGCCAACGAACGTTGCGCAACGAGGAGTTCGCAAATATCTCTAGATTCGGCTTCAGCGCAGGCTGTCACGCGGCTAAGCGTTCGGCGCGCGCTGCCTGCAGCGCAGCATCCAGGTCCTTTCGCATGACCAGTGCAGGGCGTTGGCTGTGCAGCCAGCGATTGGGTTTCACGAACCACAGCGCCAGTTCTGTTCCAGACAAAACACCTTGCAATTCAGCCAACAGCGGCCCCATTTCGCGACGCAATAGGATCGTTGGCAGCTCAAACTGGAACAGCGGCAATACCCAGCCGTTGCCAGTGCTGAAGGCAAGGGCCTGGCGCGACACGATCCATCGGGCGACCTGGGACACCGGCTGCGACACTGCGGCTGCGTCAGCGCCATGCGGCGCCAGTCTGAGCATGTCTGCCAGGTCGCTGCCGTTTACCAGGCCACCGCTGTCGGCAAAGGCACTTGTCAGATCTTGATCGGCGTCGGGTTGAGGCGTCCTGTTCTTCGCGCTGTCGGCGCTTGACGCGGTCGGTCGAAACCTCCATGCGGCGAACGGCAATTCGTTGCGCGCGCTGAAGGCGGGTTTCTGGGAAACGGGTTGCTGAGCAATCGCTTGCTGGGTCGTGAACATGGTGGGTCTCCGGGCAATGCGCGCCAACTTTGTTGATCTGGCGCAAGTCCGACAGTGCCGTCGCCGCGGGCGCCCGTCTGTTCGCTGCCCAACACGGGTGCAGGCCCGGACCAGTCTGTGTTGGGTTGCCCAGCGCACAGACCAGGCAACACATCTTTGCTGCAATGCGCTCAACACCTGTTTCCGACCAACCAGATCCACAACCCCTTGAAAGCAACGCAAATGAGAACCTCAATCAAACACATCGCCACCCTGGCGCTGATCTTGCTGCCTTGTCTGCTGGTCACCCAGGTTGTGTCGGCTGCCAACATCAGCCGCACCGACTACGTGGCGAGCAAGTCCCGTATTGCTGACGACTACAAAGCGGACAAGAAGAATTGCGCCAGCAACACTGGCAATGCGCTTGACATCTGTCAAGCCCAAGCCAAGTCCAAAGACAAAGTCGCGCTGGCTGAGCTTGAGTTCAGCTACACCGGCAAGCGCAGCGACCAGGACAAGATCTTGTCGGTGAAAGCGGACATGGCGTACGACGTGGCCCGAGAAGAGTGCGACGACAAGGCGGGTAACGACAAGAGCATTTGCATCACACAAGCCAAAGCCGTCAAGACAAAGGCAATGACTGACCTGAAAATGGGTCAACGTATCGGCGACGCCCGCACCGATGCCAGCCAGGACAAGCGCGACGCCGACTACAAGGTCGCTACTGAGAAGTGCGACGCGTTGGCGGGTAATGCCAAGACCGCGTGCATGACAGACGCCAAGGCCCGCGCCGGCAAGAGCTGATTGCCGGTTTGACATGGCGCAGGGCAGCGATCTGCAGAGTTCGGTGAAAGGAGCTGATGGCCCTGAACCCGCAGCCACTACAAAACCCAACACACCCACAGCGCCGCTGACCCGCAGCGCGCGTTTGCGCGGCTTCGCCGGGCGACACTGGGGCAAAGGGCTGCTGCTGTTGACCGTGGTCGCGGTAGCAGTTGCCGCTGGCCCGCGCTGGCTGCTGGGGCCGCTTGTGCCGGTGGACCGGGTGGTGCAACGCGACTTTGTGCAGACTGTGGTGGCCACGGGCCGCGTAGAAACGCCGCACCGCGTGAGCGTGGCCGTGCAGATCACTGGTACGGTGCTGCGCGTGCCCGTTTCTGAAGGCCAGAACGTGGGCGCTGGCGACCTGCTGTTTGAACTGGAATCAACCGAGCAGCGCGCCAACACCGCGCAAGCGCAGTCGGCCGCGCTGCAGGCTCGCGCCCGGTTGCGCCAGCTGCGTGAAGTGCAGGCTCCGGGCGCAGAACAAGCTTTGCGCGAAGCCCAGGCTAACCATGAGACGCTGCGCAGTGCACTGGCCCGCAGCCGCGAGCTGGTCGCTCAGGGTTTCATCGGCCAAGCCGCGCTGGACGAAGCGCAGCGCGCCGAGCGGGTGTCGCAAGCCCGTGTCAACACCGCCCAGCAGCAGCTCGCCAGCGCCCGCCCGGACGGCAGCGACACCGCCATTGCGCAGGCGGCGCTGGCACAGGCGCAGGCCGGGGCCGAGGCGGCGCAGGCGCGGCTGCGCTACGCCAGCGTGCGTGCCCCCGTGGCCGGCACGCTGATCAAGCGCGATGTCGAGCCCGGTGACGGCGTGCAGCCGGGCAAGGTGCTGATGGTGCTGTCACCCGTGGGTGAAACACAACTGGTTGTGCAGATTGACGAGCGCAACCTGCGCCTGGTGCGTGTCGGGCTGCCCGCATTGGCTTCGGCTGACGCCTACCCTGGTGAAACCTTTGCCGCCGAGGTGGTCTACATCAACCCGGGTGTTGATGCGCAGCGCGGTGCGGTGGAAGTCAAGTTGCGTGTCGCCCAGCCGCCGCCCACGCTGAAGGCAGACATGACCGTGTCGGTGGACGTGGAAGTGGCACGCCGCGCCGCCGCCGTGCTGGTGCCCACCGCTGCACTGCACGACGCTGAATCGGCTGCGCCCTGGGTCTTGAAAGTCGACGGTCGCCACGTTCGGCGCCAGCCGCTGCAACTGGGCCTGCGCAGCAACGGCCTGGTAGAGGTGCTGCAGGGCCTGCGCGCCGGTGATCAGGTGGTGCCAGCCACCGCGTTGACGGTCAAGGACGGGCAGCGGCTGCGTGCGGTGGCGCCAGACGCATCAGCTTCGGCACCCGCCAGCACGCGGCAGAACCTGCCTTTGCAATGAGTGCCGACACCACCCAGGCCAAGGCCAGCCCCGCACCACCCCAGCCCCGTGTGGCCAGCACCTGGCCCCGTTGGCAGCCGTTCGAATGGATCGTGGCCTTGCGCTTCTTGCTTGAAGGCCGCATGCAGACAGCCTTCATCATCATGGGCGTGGCCATCGGCGTGGCCGTGATCCTGTTCATGTCGGCTTTGTTGGCGGGCCTGCAAACCAACATCGTGCGGCGCGGCCTGCTCGGGCAGGCGCACATCCAGGTGTTGCCACCCAAGGCGGTCGTCAGGCCGCTGCATGAAGCGGCCAACAGCAGCCAGGCGGTTCAAGGCGCGATTCTGCAAACGCCAGAGCAACGGGTGAAGAGCATCGACCAGTGGCAGGCCCTGGCGGCACAGATACGCGGCTTGCCCAATGTGGTGGTGGTCTCGCCCTCAGCTGCGGGGGCTGGCCTGGTCCTGCGAGGCGGGTCCAACCGATCCATCAATCTGCAAGGCATCGAGCCAGCGCTGTATTTCCGCATCGTCACCATGGACGACAAGCTGGTGGCCGGCAGCACGCGGCTGGCTGGCACCGACATCTTGATCGGCACCGAATTGGCCAGTGACCTGGGTGTGCGTGTCGGCGACAAGCTGCACATCACCACGGCCACCGGTGGCGACAACACGCTCACCATCAGCGGCATCTTCGACTTGGGCAACAAGGGTGCGAATGCCCGCAGCACGTTCCTGTCGCTGCGCACCGCGCAAAGCCTGCTCGGCTTGCCCGGTGGGGTGTCGGTGCTGGACGTGAACGTGACCGACCCCTACCAGGCCGAGGTGGTGGCGCAGGCCATCACCGCCGCCACGGGCGTGGTGGCCGACAGCTGGATCAAGGTCAATGCGCAGTTTTTCGTCGCCATCAACGCGCAGAAAAGTTCCAGCGCCTTGATTCGTGCTTTTGTGGCGCTGTCGGTGGCCATGGGCATTGCCAGCGTGCTGGTGGTGTCGGTCGTTCAGCGCTCGCGCGAGATCGGCATCTTGCGGGCGATGGGTGTCACCCGCCCGCAGGTCTTGCGGCTGTTTCTGATTCAGGGCGGCTTGCTGGGCCTGGGCGGCGCGGTGGCTGGCTCGGCGCTGGGCGCTGCAGCCTTGTTCGCCTGGCGGCTGCTGGTGCGCAACGATGACGGCACCGAGCTGTTTCCCATCGTGCTGACGCCAGCCCTCTTGGCCAGTGGCCTGGTGCTGGCCACCGTCACAGGCCTGTTGGCGGCCTTCGCGCCCGCATTGCGCGCCGCGCGGCTTGACCCCGTGGTCGCGATCCGTGGGTGAATGGAGCCCCGGGTCGCAGAGTACGGCGGCCACCCCCGGGGGTGGGGTGGCCGACTCGGGCCCGCTGCTGGTGCTCACCGACGTTCACAAGTCCTACAACCCCGGCCAGCCCAATGAGACCGAGGTGCTGCACGGCATCAACCTCACCTTGCAACGCGGCGAGTTCTGTGCAGTGGTCGGGCCCTCAGGTTCGGGCAAGAGCACGTTGCTCAACCTGGTGGGCCTGCTCGACCGGCCCAGCAAAGGCACGCTGATACTGGCGGGCCAGGAAACCACCACGCTGGCCGATACCGACCTGACGCGGCTGCGCGGCAGGACCATCGGCTTTGTCTTCCAGTACCACCACCTGCTCACTGCTTTCACAGCGCTGGAAAACGTGATGCTGCCGCTGCTGGGCGACGCCGGTTTCCCCAACGCTGCCATGGTCGAGCGCGCGGCAGCGCTGATCGACAGCGTGGGCCTGACAGCCTGGCGCGACCAGCCCGCTGGCCAACTGTCGGGCGGCCAGCAACAGCGCGTGGCCTTGGCGCGCGCACTGGCCATGAACCCGGTCTTGCTGCTGGCCGATGAGCCCACCGGCAACCTCGACACCGTGAGCGCTGACGCCGTATTCGCGCTGTTGCGCAAGGTCAACCAGGAGCAGCGCACCAGCGTGCTGTTCGTGACCCACAACCCGCAGATCGCGGCGCGCTGCGACAAGACCATCGAGGTGGTGGACGGGCGGGTGGTGACGTCCGGCTGAAAGTTACCTGTGGCCAACCCGCTGGTGGTGTGCCCCGGCCGGTGTTGCCGGATGCGGCACCCCCGTCACCTTCACCTCGATGGCGCAGCGCGGCCCTTGATGTCTGGGTTGGCTTGGGCAACCTGGCTGAGCTGGGTGGCTTGGGAAGCCTGGGTAGCCTGGGTGCCTCCAGTGTGGGCCCTTGCGACTTCCAGCGCCTCGTCCAGCGTCTCCATGAATTCGGTCACTTTGATCGGCTTGGTGACGTAGCGGAAGAACCCGGCTTCCAGCCCCTTCACGATGTCTCGGGTCATGGCGTTGGCACTGACGGCGATGACGGGTATGTGGGCCGTGGACGGATCCGCTTGAATCAGCGCCAGCGCTGCGGCACCGCTGATGCCGGGCAGGTTGATGTCCATCAAGATGACGTCAGGCTGGCTTGATTGCGCCAACGCCACACCGCCCAGACCGTCCTTTGCGCTGATCAGCTTGATATCCGGGCGCCGTGCCAGCAGCTTGCTGACCAGCATCAGATTGGCCGCGTTGTCTTCGACGTAGAGAACGGTGCGACCCGGAGCGTCTGTCTCGGCACCAGATGACATGGCCGCGCTGCACAACGGTGCACTCGGGCTCTGCTGCACGGCATCTGCTGCGTTCAGCTCGATCGAGAACACGCTGCCGACCCCGACCGTGCTTTGCACACCGAGGCGGCCCTCCATCTGCTCGACCAGCTGTTTGCTGACCACCAAGCCGATGCCCGTGCCCTCTTCGACGCCAGCCTCCTGGCCCAGGCGGTTGAAGGGCTGGAACAGACAGGCCAGCTTGTCAGGGCTCAGCCCGTCGCCAGTGTCGCGAAAACTCACACGAACGCGGTTGCCCGAGAGCAGGCAACTGCTCACCTCAACCCAGCCCCCGACCCGGTTGTATTTGATTGCGTTCGACAGCAAGTTCACAAAGACTTGTTTGAGCCGCGTGCGATCGGCACTGACAAACACGGGCGCGTGGGGTTTGATGAAGCTCACACGAATGCCGCTCTTGCGCATCTGCGGTTCGATCATGGCCTGGCAGTCGGCAAGCACCTCGTCGAGCGAGACGGGTTCGAGCGACAGGGACAGCTTGCCTGATTCGATCTGTGCCAGATCGAGGATCTCGTTGATGAGTTCGAGCAGGTACCAGCCGGCCTGCAGTATCTGCAGGGTGCTCTCTTTCTGCCCAGCCGTCTGCGGTGGCGACTCCGAGTCCATCAACTGGGCGAAACCGAGGATGGCGTTCAGCGGGGACCGCAACTCGTGGCTCATGCTCGAGAGGAAGTCCGACTTCGCCAGGTTGGCGCGTTCGGCCTCGACCTTGGCACTCTGGAGTTCGAGATTGGTCTCGCGCAAGGCTTGGTCCAGCCGCTGTTGCTCGGCCTCGACCGACCTGCGAGCGGTGATGTCGCGAGCCGCGGCGAAGACCCCCAGGACCGTGCCGCTTGAATCTTTGTAAAGGCTGGCGTTGTAAAGCACGTCAGTGAGTGCGCCGTTGCGGTGCCGAATGGTCAGCGGATAGTCGATGACCGAGCCCCTGGCGAAGACCTGCTGATAGCCTTCGCGCGCCCGCGCCGGCTCAGTGAAATAGTCTGAAAAATCGGTGCCGATCAGCTCTGCCCGTGCCGCACCCGTGGCCTTGATCGAACCCTCGTTGACGTCGGTGATCTTGCCGTCGGGGCTGATGGTGACCAGGGGGTCGAGGCTGGCTTCGAGCAAGCTGCGTGCATAGCGCGAGGCCTGCAAACGCGCCGTGTTGTCCGTGGCAATCAGCAAGTAGCCGATGACGCCGCCCTGGTCGTCGCGCAGCGCAGTGACGGACAAGACCGCGGGGAAGCGGCTGCCGTCTTTGCGGATGTACGTCAACTCGTAAATGTCTTCAATGCCGCGCGAGGCCTTGAAGACCAAGGCATCGAAGCCGGGGGCGATGGTCGTACCGAGTTCGGCGCTGAGTGCCGCGGCGCGGGCAATGACTTCTTGCGGGTCGGAGATGTCGGCCGGCGTGATCTTGTTCAGTACATCGGCCGCCGTGTAGCCGAGCATGCGCTCGGCGCCGACGTTGAAGATCTGGATGACGCCCTTCTCGTCTGTGGCGATGCTCGAAAAGTTGGCGCTGTTCAAGATGGCCGTCTGCAAAGCGCCGGTCTTGAGCAGGTCGACCTGGCACTGCACTTCGTTGTTCATGCGGCTTTACGTGTTAGGTGGCTCGGCGCCTGTTGACTGTCGAACACATGCACATCAAAGTCGGACGTATAGGGCAGCACCAAGCCTTCGAACATGGAACCGCACGGGCTTGCGTTTTTTGCTGTAGGTAGAACCGCGTCTTCCAGCCTAGTCTTGCACAGGCGATTGAGCCACCGTTGCGCTACCCAGTCGGTCTGCTGCCGTACAGACAGCATTAGCGCATGCGCCAACGCTAACGTGATGACCCTGGTTCGAGCACCCTTCTTCCTCGCTCCCCCAGCCGTTTCTTGGGCGCAGGCGGCGCCGCATGTGCCCGCTACAGTGGCCGCGACCACTCTGCCCGACTTGGCGGCCATAGCGGCCCGGTTTGCGCCCATCGTGGTCAACATCAGCGTCACTGGCACGCGCGAGGTGTCCACGGCCGCTGAAGCCGCGCCGGGCCCGGGTGACGAACCCGACAACACCCCGGGTTCAGAGGAAGCCGATGCCATGCGCGACTTCATGCGCAACTTCCAGCAGCGCTTCGGCGGCTTGCCACCACAGCTGAAGCTGCCTGTGCGCGGTGAAGGCTCAATTCGGGCGGGCCGCTGATCAACATGCGCGGCGAAGTCATCGGCATCAATGCGCAGATCTTTTCGCAGACGGGTGGCTACCAGGGTCTGTCGTTCGCTATCCCCTTTGAAGTGGCGCAGCGCATCGCCGCCGAGATTCTGGCCACCGGCCAGGTCAGGCACGGGCGGCTTGGCGTTTCGGTGCAGGAGATGAGTCAGACGATGGCAGAGGCTTTGAAGCTGGACAGGCCTGCAGGCGCCCTCGTGATCGAGGTCAGCAAAGGCAGTGCTGCCGTGCAGTGCTGCCGAGCGGGCGGGCCTGCTGAGCGGTGATGTCGTTCTGGGCATCAACGGGCGCGACGTCGACATGTCCGGCGATCTGCCGGCAGCGATCGCCTGGCAACCGCGCGCCTGTAAGGCTATGGTGTCTTGGTTTGCCGTCGGCGCCAGCCAGGAAAGAAGGCATTGGTGCGGGCCACATCGTCGCGCTAGCCGGGCCGCCTCTCAGCCATGTCTTGCTGGCAGGGCTTGCAGCGCGACCATGGTCAAGCAAGGCTTGGCTGAACTGTCGAGTGGTCGACCAGATGCACATAGAGCAGGCCTACTGCGGACAGAGACTTCGCCAGTGCCAGGTACTGCGCCTGCACCTCTGGAAACTCACCGGTGCCGTTGAAGACACCGTAGGGCGACAGTCGGATGCCGACGCGGTACCGGCCGATGGCGGCCACCGTGGCGCGCCCAACATCCAAAGCCAGGCGGTTGCGGGCGTCGATGTTCCCGCCATCGCTGTCGGTACGCAAGTTGATCAGCGGGTTCAGAAATTGCTCGATCAGGCAGCCGTTGGCGCCGTGCAGTTCAACCCCGTCAAAGCCGGCCTCGATTGCCATCGTGGCAGCGCTGGCATGGTCGTTCACGGCGTGCGCGATGCCGCCGGGTCGAAGAGCATGGTGTGGGTGCTGTGGGCAATCGAGGTTGCGGGGGCCCGCTTTCAGCGCGTCTCGTCCAGGCCTGGTCCCACCATGGCTTCGGGCCGCACCCACAGGTCGAACTGCGCTGGACTGAGCAGGCCCGAAGCCAGGGCCGCTTGGCGCAACGTCAGGCCGTCGCGATGGGCCGCCTGCGCAATGGCCGCTGCGCGGTCGTAGCCCAGATGCGGGCTCAGCGCGGTCACCAGCATCAATGACCGTGCCAGCAGCTCGGCCACGCGCACGCGGTCGGGCTCGAGGCCGCGTGCGCAGTGCACATCGAAGCTGCGCAGTGCGTCGCTCAGCAGCCGAATGCTTTGCAGCACGTTGTGTGCAATCAAGGGTTTGTTGACGTTGAGCTGCAGGTTGCCGTTGGCGCCGCCCCAGTTGACAGCCACGTCGTTGCCGAAGACCTGGCCGCAGACCATCAGGAGCGCCTCGCACTGCGTGGGGTTGACCTTGCCCGGCATGATCGAACTGCCAGGCTCATTGGCGGGGATGGTGATTTCACCCAGCCCGCAGCGCGGGCCTGAAGCCAGCCAGCGCACGTCATTGGCAATCTTCACCAGCGACGCGGCCAGCGTCTTCAAGGCGCCGTGGGCGTTCACCAGTGCGTCGTGCGCGGCCAGTGCCTCGAACTTGTTGGGCGCGCTCACCAGGCCCAGGCCGGTCAACCGTTCCAGCTCCTGGGCGACCCGCTGCGCAAACAGCGGGTGGGTGTTCATGCCGGTGCCGACCGCCGTGCCGCCCAAGGCCAGTTCGCGCAAGTGGGGCAGGGCGGCCTGCAGGTGCTGCTGCCCGTGCCGCAACTGCGCCACCCAGCCTGACATTTCTTGCCCCAGCGTCAGTGGCGTGGCGTCTTGCAGATGGGTGCGCCCGATCTTGACGACGTCTGCAAATGCATGAGCCTTGGCCTGCAGCGTGTCTGCCAACTGCGCGACGGCCGGCAGCAGATCGCGGGTCAGCGCCTGCACCGCCGACAGATTCATTGCCGAAGGGAATACGTCGTTTGAAGACTGGCCCAGGTTGACATCGTCGTGGGGGTCGACCCGGCGCGCCGCGTCATCCGGGCTTGCGGGTACGCCAGCGCCAGGGTCACCGAGCGTGCCGCCCAGCAGCAGGGTTGCGCGGTTGGCCAGCACCTCGTTCATGTTCATGTGCGTCTGCGTGCCCGAACCGGTTTGCCACACCACCAGCGGAAACTCGGCGTCATGCAAACCGGCCAGGACCTCGTCAGCCGCTTGCACAATGGCCCCGGCCTTGTCCGCGGCCAGCAAGCCCAGCTCCTGGTTCACGACCGCAGCGGCGCGTTTGCACAGCGCCAGGGCACGCAACAGTGCCGTCGGCATGCGCTCATGCGAGATCGCAAAGTGCAGCAGCGAGCGCTGGGTCTGTGCGCCCCACAGGTGCTGGGCCGGCACGTGAATCGGACCCATGGCGTCGTGTTCGACACGGGTGTCGTTGGCAGTCGGCGGCATGGTTCAGTACCTAACGCGCACCCGACTCGGCCACAAACGCCACCAGCTGCTGCAAGATTTGCGCGAGCGCTGCGTTCGCAGCCACAGCACCACCGTACGGGTCTTCGCTGGGCGACACGGCCACCGCGTCAAGCTCACGCCAGGCCAGCGCTCGGCGTGTGGCTGCGTCCACCAACAACACGCGCAAAGTCAGTTGGGTGCGGCTGGGGCTGCGGCTGAAGTCCTGTTGCAGGCGCACCAGTTCGGTTTCCAGGCGCAGATCGCCCACGGCAGCCGTGGGCGCCAACACCACCGTGCGCACGCTGCCCACGTTGCCGCTGCGCTGCAAGGCCTGCGCGATCAGCGGCGCCAGCATGTGGGCGGGTGTGTCCACCCATTGGTGCACGGCGAAATACTCGATCTCATGCGCACGCCGAACGTAGGCGATGTTGCGGGTGTCGAAACCGGCCGCAGCGCGCGGGGTGCCCACGACCAGTGTCAATGGCTGTGGCTGTGGCTGTGGCGGTGGCTGAGGCTGAGGCTGAGGCTGGGGCGTGGCCGCTGCCAAAGGCGCGGGCGTCGACGGTGCCTCCAGCATCAGCAAGGTGGGCAGCGGCTGAGGCTTTGGCAACAGACCGGATGCACAAGCGCCCAGCGTCAACAACAACACCAGCAGCACACCCAGGTTGAACAGTCGTGAAGCAGGGAACCCGCTCAGGCGGGGCAGTGGACTGGACCGAGGTGTCATCGTGGAATCCTCTCTCCGGGCCCTGGGGGCCGTGTGGGGCCGCCAACCAGCAGGCTGCTGGGCTGGCGTTCGGTTTGTTCGCTCAAGTGGCGCAGGGAGGTGGCCAACTGGTTCATTTCGCTGATCAGCCGGCCCAGCTCAGGCAAGGTCTCGGTGCGCAGTTGCTGCACGCCGCCGTCTGCTGCCGTCAACGCTTTGTCGGCCTTGTCCATGACAACGCCAGCACGGGTGCTGGCCACCTCGACAGCACTGGCGCCAGCGCTGATAGCCGTTGCGCCAGCGCTGATGGCCGTGACGCCTTCACTGATGCGAGCCAGCGTGGGCGCCAGTTGTTCACCCGCCTTGGCCGTGAGCCGCGCGGTGCGCGCAGCATCCTGAATGCCCGCACGGATGGCGTCTTGCTGCGCAGCCAGCGTTTGAGCCACGGTGGCCAGGCCGGCCAGCGTTTGTTTCAGCGCTGCCCGGTTGTCAGTGTCAAGTACCGCGTTCAGATTGCTCGACAAGCTGTCCAACCCTGTCAGCACACCACTCAGGACGTTCTCCAGCCGAGCGCTCAATGAGGGCTTGGAGCGTATCCAGGGTACCGGGTCGGCAGCACTGGCCAGCAAGGGTGGCGATCCTTCCGTGCCGCCGCTGATCTCCACATACGCAATACCGGTCAGCCCCTGGGTCTTCAGCACGGCTTCGCTGTCCTGTTTGATCGGCGTGCCGCGTTCGATCATGAAACGCAGCAAGACCTGGCGCGAGTTCTGCGGGTCGATTTGAATCTGCTTGACCTTGCCGACATCGACGCCCAGGAACTTGACCGGCGCGTCAAGGCTCAAGCCGGCCACTGACTCATTCATGACCGATCCATAAGGGTCCAGCTTCTTCTGCCCACCCAGGCCGACGGCCAGCCACAGCACACCGGCCACCAGTGCCGCACCCAGCACCAATACAAAGGCGCCGACCAAGGTGTAGTTGACTTTGTCTTCCATGCTGTGCCTGAATGCGTCTCAATGGGCCCGGGCAGGCTCGGTTCGGGCAGGCTGGGTCTGGGTCTGGGCATGAGACTGCGGGGTTTGAGCCCGCGGGGTTTCAGCCCGTTTCAGTGGGCGCGCGCGGCGGTCCACAAAGTAGGCCTGCACGGTGGGGTGTTCGTTGCACGACAGCTCTTCCATGGTGCCGGTGGCCAGCACCCGGCCCTCGCCCAGCACGGCCACGCGGTCGCTGACCTGCCACAGCAAGTCCAGGTCGTGCGTGACCATCACGATGGTCTTGGCCGTCCGCTGGTGGGTGCTCAGAATCAGCTCGTCCACGCCGACTGCACTGGCCGGGTCCAGCCCTGAGGTCGGCTCGTCCAGGAACAGCAGCTCCGGGTCCAGCGCCAGAGCCCGCGCCAGACTGGCGCGTTTCAACATGCCGCCGCTCAACTCGTCAGGCCGCTTCGCGCCAGCATCAGCTGCCAAGCCCGTCAGCGCCAGTTTGTTCTGGGCAATGCCATCGATCACCGCGTCATTCAGCTGGCTGTGCTCGCGCAGCGGCAGGCCGACGTTTTCCAGCACCGTGAGCGAGCCGAACAGGCCGCCGCGCTGGAACATCACCCCCCAGCGCTGGCGCAGCGCCTTGGCGTCCAGGGGCTTGAGCGTGCTGATGTCCTGACCGAACAGGCTGACCCTGCCCGATGTGGCGCGCTGCAAAAGGATCATTTCGCGCAACAGCACCGACTTGCCCGAACCGCTGCCGCCAGCGATGGCCAAGATCTCGCCACGCCGGACCTCCAGATCCAGGTCCTGGTGCACGACATGACTGCCGAACCGTGTGCACAGTTTTTCAATCTGCACGACCAGTTCTGAGTTGGCTGCCACGTTACAGGTCCAACACATTGAAGATGACCGAGAACACAGCGTTCGCGACGATGACCATGAAGCTGGCTTGCACCACGCTCAAGGTTGTCTGGCGCCCCACGCTGTCGGCATTGCTGCGGGTGCGAAAGCCCTGAAAGCAGCCGATGAGCACGATCACCAGTGCGAACACGAGCGATTTGCCGATGCCCACCAGCAGGTGCGAGCCCTGCATCTCGCGACCGAAGCGTTCGAGAAACTCGTTGAAGCCGATGCCCAACTGCGACCACGCCATCACCATGCCGCCGAACACGCCCGTGATGGCGGCGAACAGTGTCAGCAAGGGCAGGGCCACCAGCAAGGCCAAGACCTTGGGCAGCACCAGCAGCTCCAGCGGGTCGATGGCCAGCGTGCGCATGGCGTCGATCTCTTCGTTCACCACCATCGTGCCGATCTGCGCGGCGAAGGCTGAACCGGAACGCCCGGCGATGATGATGGCGGTCATCAACGGCGCGAACTCGCGCAGCATGGCGTAGCCCACCAGTTCAACGACAAAGATGTTGGCGCCGTAGTTGCGCAACTGATCTGCGCCCTGGTAGGCCACCACCACACCCAGCAGAAAAGATATCAGCCCGATGATGGGCAGTGCATCGAAGCCACCGATCTGGATGTGGTGCAGCACGGTGCGCCAACGCATGCGCGAAGGGTGCCGCATCACGACCAGCGCGGCCAACGTGACTTGCCCGACGAATTTCAGCAGGTCTGCGGTTTGCTGCGCGGCGGCAACGGCGCTGCGCCCGGCCCGTTCGGTCAGCCTGAGCCGGGGTGGCGCGGGCGCGCGCGGTGCCGGTGTCCAGGGCCGCGACAACTCCCACAGCCCTGATTCATTGCGCCGCAAGGTGGGTACAGGTAACACGGCGTCGGCGCGCAGGTCGGATGTGGCCGGGTCTCCCATTGGCAGTCAGGCGGCCAGGTCGGAAGTCAGAAGCCTGTCGTATTCCTTCTTCACCACGGCATAACACTCGCAACTGCGGGCTTGCAAGCCCGGGCGGTCCAGCACGTTGATACGGCCACGGCTGTAGCGGATCAGCCCGTCGTGCTGCAGCCGCAGCGCAGCCTCTGTAACGCCTTCTCGGCGCACACCCAGCATGTTGGCGATCAGCTCTTGTGTCATCACCAACTCGTTGCTCTCAAGTCGGTCCAGGCTCAGCAGCAGCCACCGGCACAACTGCTGGTCCAGCGTGTGGTGGCGGTTGCACACCGCGGTTTGTGCCATCTGCGTGATCAGCGCCTGGGTGTAGAGCAGCAACAAGCGCAGCACCGGGCCTGATCGGCTGAATTCCTCTTTCAGCGTTGCCGCCCGCAGGCGAAACCCCTGGCCCCCACTTTGCACCACCGCGCGGCTGGGCGTGGTCTCGCCACCCATGAAAAGTGACACGCCAACAAGCCCTTCCTGGCCCACCACAGCAATCTCGGCCGAGGCGCCGTCTTCCATCACATACAGCAACGAGACGATGGCTGTGGTGGGGAAGTAGACGTGGCTGAGGCAGGTGCCAGACTCGTACAGCGCGCGGCCCAGCGGCAGTTCAACCGCCTCAAGCTGCGGCTGCCAGCGCAGCCATTCGGCTTGCGGCAAGGCCGCCAGCAAGGCATTCGCCCGGGGGTCGGCAGGGCCGCTGATGGCCGGGCTTTGGAGCGGGTTCAGGATGCCTCCTGTCGGTGCGGCGCCAGCCGCAACATCTCGCGCCTGACAACGCCGTAGCACTCGCAGGCCACCCCGCGCAGGCCCGCAGGGCTCAGCACCGTGATGTGTCCGCGCCGGTATCTGATGTGACCCAGCGCCTGCAAATGGCCGGCGGCCTGGGTGATGCTTTCCCTGCGCACACCCAAGAGGCTGCCCAGCAGTTCTTGCGTCATCACCAGTTCGCCAGGGGCCATGCGGTCCAGCGTTGCCAGCAGCCACCCACTGAGCTGCTGTTCCACGCTGTGGTGGCGGTAACAGGCGGCGGTCTGCACGGTCTGCGTGATTAGCGCCTGGGTGTAGCGCAGCAAGGCGTGCTGCAAGGCGCCGCCGCGGTTGAACTCTTGCATCAGCACGTGGCGGTCCAACTTCCAGCCGTAACCGCCAGTGCTGACCACAGCCGAACTGCTGGTGGTGAGACCACCCATGAACAGCGCAATGCCGACCATGCCCTCACGGCCCACACCGGTGGTCTGCGCGGTGGCACCGCTGGCGGTGACGTAATGCAACGACACCACCGCGGTGCAGGGAAAGTAGGCCACACGCAGCTGTTTGCTGGGCTCGTACAACATGTCTCCCAGGCGCAGGCGGGTGTATTCCAGCGCATCCCGCAGCGGCGCCAGTTCAGCTTCGGACAAAGCGGCCAGCAGGTCGTTGTCGCGCGGGCTGACGTGCGTGGCGTGCTGGCCCGCAGGCAACCTGGGTGGGGGCTGCGGCGCAGCAGCGAAGGCCAGGGCTGTGTTCATGCTGGCGCCGCCATGGCCACGCCAACACCTCGATAGCCCACAAAGCGCGAGGCCTGGTTGAACATGGGCTGGCCGCTGACGCGGTAGTGCAGCGTCGAGCCGTTGGCCAGGGTGCGGTGCAGCGCAAAGTCCAGAAACGGCCGTCGTTCGCGGATGCAGGCGCGCAGCGCCCGTCGTTCGGCCGGGTCCCAGCCGTCTTCTTTGGCGTCGATGCCCGCCCGGTGAACGGCTGGGCCGGTGACGCTGTCAGCGCCTGCATCTTCAGCGCGCGCACGGTTCATCAGGGCGCCGTTGCTACCGATACTGCCGTTAATCCCGTTAATCCCGTTAATGCCTTTAATGCCGTTAATCCCGTTACTGCCGTCACTGCCGTCACTGCCGTTACTGCCGTGACCGCCGTCACTGCCTTGACCACCGTAACCACCGACCGCACCGTCTGTGCTGGCATCGTCCAAAGCCATCGGCATTGAATCGCCTTCCAGCGTGTCCACGCGGATGCCCAACATCTCGATCACCGGGCCCGAGACCTTGGTGAATGCGCCGGCCTCGTCTTGTTCCCAGTACCAGTCGGCCGCCAGCTCGGTCAGGCTGCGGTAGCGGGCTTCGCTCTCCATCAACTCGGCCGTGCGTTCCCGCACCGCAGCCTCCAACGCCTCGTTGTGGTCTTGCAAGCGGCGGTACAGCACACGCACTTCCAGCATGTTGCGGATGCGGGTCTTGACCTCCAGCAGATCGAAGGGCTTGCTGATGAAGTCCTTGGCGCCAGCATTGAGCGCGCGCAGCTTGTGAGCTGGTTGCGCTGTCAGCACGATCACCGGCAGATAGGCTTCGCTCGGGTTGGTCTTCAAGCCCTCCATCACGGCAAAACCGTCCATGCCGGGCATTTGCAGGTCCAGCAAGATCAGGTCATAGGCGTTGCCGCGGTGCAGGGCGCACACCTTCAACGGGTCCAGCGTGGAAGTGACGTTGCTGTAGCCGGCCTCTTCCAGCATGCGGGTCAAGAGACTCACGTTGACGAGTTGGTCGTCAACGATCAGCACCTTGGCGGCCAGGATGTCTTGTTCGATGTTCATGGCGTGTCGCTCGCGGTGGCAGGGGTAGATGCAAGGGCATGGGCAGGGGCAGGGGCAGGGGCAAGGGCAGGCCCGGGGACAGTGGCAGTCCCCATTGAACTGGCGACTGCGGCGCTTTGCTCCAGCGACAGTGCAAGGGCAAGGTCCAGCGTGCTCATGAACTCATCGATCCGGATGGGTTTGGTCAGGTAGTGAAAGAAGCCGGCGGCCAGGCCTTTTTCTATGTCACGTGGCATGGCGTTGGCGCTGATCGCAATGACGGGGATGCGCGCGGTGGCAGCGTCCTCGGCCAGGAGGCGCCGCGCCGTGATGCCGCTCATGCCCGGCAGGTTGATGTCCATCAAGATGACGGCGGGCTGCAGTGCGCGCGCCATGTCGATGCCGCTGCGGCCGTCCTTGGCCGTGACCAAGCGGACATCGGTGCGGCGCGACAGCAAGCGTTCCAGCAGGCTCAGGTTGGCCGGGTTGTCTTCGACACACAGCACCACGTGTTCAGCCGCTTCGCCGGGTGCCACGGCGGCTTGCGGGGCGAACGCTTGCGCCGCAGCAGACATTTCGGCGGCATCGCAGGTGTTCAGGTCCACCCAGAACGTGCTGCCCACACCGACCGTGCTGCTCACGCCAATCTCTCCGCCCATCATCTCCACCAAGCGCTTGCTGACCACCAGCCCGATGCCGGTGCCTTCTTCCGCGCCACCTTCGCGGCCCAGGCGGTTGAACGACTCGAACAAGTGCACCAGCTTGTCAGCGGCCAAGCCAGCGCCCGTGTCGCGCACGCTCACCCGCACATGGCTGGAACCGCTGGGTGCCCAGCTGACCTGCACCTCGCCACCGCTGCGGTTGTATTTGATGGCGTTGGACAACAGGTTGACAAACACCTGCTTGGCGCGGGTGCGGTCGGCGCGCACATACAGCGCCTCAAGCGGCGGCACGATGGCCACGCGGATGTCGCTGCTGGTGGCATGGGGTTCGACCATGGCCAGGCAGTCTGCCAAGAGTTCGGCCAGTGCCAGGGGCTCGGGCGAAATTGACAGCTTGCCAGACTCGATCATCGCCAGGTCCAAAACCTCGTTGATCAAGTCCAGCAGGTACCAGCCGGCCTTCAAGATCTGGTCGACGCTGTCTTTCTGCGCTGGCGTGGGCGCTGGGGCGCCGGTGTCGATCAGCTGCGCAAAACCCAGGATGGCATTGAGCGGCGAGCGCAGTTCGTGGCTCATGTTGGACAGAAATTCAGACTTCGCCAGATTCGCGCTTTCAGCAATCACCTTGGCGTGTTGCAGTTCGCGTGCGGTCTGGCTCAAGGCGCGGTCCTGTCCCTGGCGCTCGGTGATGTCGCGCGCGGCGACGATCACGCCACACAGTTTTCCGTCACGGTCGTGGAAAGGCGTGGCGTTGCACGACACCGGCGTCAGGCGCCCGTCGCTGGCGATGGCTGTCAGTTCGTAATTCGCCACGCGTTGGCCAGCCAGAACCCGGGCCACACAGTCCTGCGCCAACTCCGGCTCGGTGAAGTGGTCATTGAATGCAGAGCCAATCAGTTGTTCGCGGCTGCGGCCGATGAAGGCGGTCGTCTGCTCGTTGACGTCGGTGATGGTGCCCGCCGGGTCGATGGTCACGAGCGCGTCAATGATGGATTCGATCAACGAGCGTGAGTAGAACTGCTGGTCGCGCAGTTGCTGGTCCAGCCGCTGTTGATCGGCCTCGACCTGCTTGCGGGCCGTGTTGTCGCTCCCCATGAACAGGTAGCCCGCGATGCCGCCTCTGGCGTCTCGCAGCACCGTCACCGAAACCCGGGTGGCCAGCAACTCGCCACTCTTGCAGCGGTAGCTCAGCTCGAAGTTGTCTTCCACATCGTTGCGCGCGCGGTGAGCGAGCGCTTCAAAGCTGGCGGCGATGGTCAGGCCAGACTCTTCGCTCAAGGCTTGGGCGCGCCGGGTCAGCTCGGCCAAGTCAACCAGTTCGGCAAGTTGGGCGCGGTGCAGCATGTCGGTCGCGGAGTAGCCGAACAGGCGCTCTGCACCCGCGTTGAAGACGCAAATCAGGCCTTCCTGGTCGGTGGCAATCTTGTAGAAACTGGTACTTTTCAGGATCGCCGCTTGCAGGGCTTCGGGCGGCAGTTGACCAGCGTTGCGGGGGCGCGCGCCAACGCTGCCGGGGTGCTCGCCCGGCGCTTTCAGGTCGTCAATCGCGTCGCCCACATCGTCGTCCTTCGCGGAGATTTCAAGCAAAGGCGGTGGCACCGAACGCAGGGCTGGGCGGTTCATGGGCACACGTCTCGCATGCTGTTACTTGCAATCAGTATGGGTGGCTTGAGCTGCGGACTCTGTTCGCAAACGTACAGACTGCGCGTGCACGCGGCCCTAACTTGAAGACCTGTTTTGTCTGCATCCTTACTCGCAAGGAGGCCCCCATGACCGCCAAGGCGCTCGCCCTGCCACAGGCTCGCGGCCCTGCATGAAGGCTGTTCGCATCCACGGCTATGGCAGTGCTGAGGTGCTGCGTTTCGAAGAAGCACCACTGCCGGACTGCGGGCCCGAGGATGTGCTCATCCGCGTCGTCGGCAGTTCCGTCAACCCGGTCGACTGGAAGCTGCGCGAGGGCTATTTGCGCAGCATGCTCAAGCCCACCATGCCCTTCACGCTGGGTTGGGACGTTTCCGGCATGGTGCACGCCGTGGGCGCAAACGCCCAGCGCTTCAAGTTGGGAGACGCGGTCTACTCGCGCCCGGACATCGCCCGCAACGGCTGCTATGCCGAGTTTGTGGCTGTGCGTGAAAGTGAAGTGGCGCTCAAACCGGCGACCGCTTCGCACATGCAGGCGGCCGTGCTGCCTCTGGCCGGCATCACGGCTTGGCAGGCCATCGTCACGGTGGGCCAGGTCAAGCCCGGCCAACGGGTGCTGATTCATGGCGCGGCCGGTGGTGTGGGCAGCTTGGCCGTGCAGATTGCCAAGTTCCATGGCGCCTTCGTGGTGGCCACGGCCAGCGGCAAGAACCGCAGCTTGGTGGAGTCCTTGGGTGCACATGAGTTCATCGATTACCAGACACAACGCCTGCAAGGCGCCACCGCCGAGCGCAGAGTTCGCGCTCAAAGACATTGCCGCTGCGCACGCCTTGAGTCAGACCGGGCACGCCATCGGCAAGATCGCGCTGTACGTGGGCCAGCCCTGAAGGTGACGGCGCCCATTGGCCTGGGGCGGCTGCACCTGAACCACGCGGCAGCCCTCGCTGCACGGGGCGGCGCCTCATGCGCGCGATGGTGCCTATTGCAGGCGGCGGTGCTCAGTGCGCGCCAAAACCCAGAGCCGCCAAACGCCCTCGCAGCTGTGCCAGTTCTTCCAGCAGGTCAGCGGTCAGCGCAGCCAATTGCGGGTCGGCATCGAACCAGTGTTCCAGCTGCACCAGGCGCCGCGCGCGCAGCAGGGCAGGGCTGTCAAACCGCCACAGTTCTGGCCCCTGCCCGCTGCTGTCGTGCGCTTGCAGGGCGCCGGCCTCGACATGCTCGCGCACCCACAGCGTTGGCACGCCGCAGGCGTTGGCCAGCTCGTCAATGCTGAACGCTGCGCCATTGAGGGGTTCGACGTCCTGTACGACGCGGATCACCGCAAAAGTCATGGTCATGCTCCTTGGCCCACCCGGGGCTTGAAACCAGGGAAAGCCAGCGCCAGCGCGGCAAAGGCTGCGCGAGCGGCATCGGTATCAGCGCTGGGCAGCGCGAGTTCCAGTTCGAGGTAGAGGTTGCCGCTCTCAGCTTTGTTGGCGCCGCCGTCATCACGACCGGTGCGACTGCCGGTACTGCCACCACCAACACCACCATCAACACCACCCCCACCCCCACCACTACCAGTACTGCTACCGGGAAGGCCTCGACCCTTCAGCCGCAACTTGCGGCCGGTCTTCCACCCGGCCGGCAAGGTCACCTCGGCTTGACCGCTGGGCGTGTCGATGGTGGCGGTGGCGCCCAGCGCCGCCTCCCACGGTGACAGCAACACGCGTTGAAACACGTCGCGACCCTCAGCGCGCCAGCGCGGGTCGGTGCGGAACATCACTTCCAGCAGCAAATCACCCGCGCCGGCATCGCCCAGCCCTGGGCTGCCGCGTCCTGCCAAGCGGATGTGCTGACCAGCGAATACACCTTTTGGGATCTTGATCTGCAAGTGGCGCTCCGTGACGGCTGCGTCCTTGCCGTTCACGCTGGAGGCTGCGCTGCGAAGCACGATTTCACGCTCAGCGCCGGTGTAGCTGTCGGTGATGTCCAACTCGATCCGGGCGTGATGGTCGGCGCCCCGCTGGGCGCGGGCCGGGCCACCGAACATTGATTCGAAATCGCCAGGGTTGAGATTGGGGTTGCCATCCCCGGCGGCACCCCGGGTGCGTTGTCCCTGGCGGCCAAAGAGCTGCTCGAAGAAATCGCTGTAGGCGGCACCCTGGTATGCGCCACGGCCCTGCCTGTCGGTGAACTCGAAACCGGCGTCCCAGTTGGGTGGTGGTTCGTAGCCGCCCGGCCCCGACCGGGTCGGTTGAGCCTCCAGCGTGTCATAGGCCAAGCGGCGTTCGGGGTCTGACAGCACGTCGTTGGCCTCATTGACCTCGGCCATGCGCTCGTTGGCGTCAGCGGCCTTGCTGACGTCGGGGTGGTACTTCCGCGCCAGCTTACGGAACGCTTTCTTGACGTCGTCCGCGCTAGCCTTCTTGGCCAGGCCCAAGGTCTTGTAGTAGTCCTTGAACTCCATGCCGCGCAAGTCTCAAGCCGGTGCCGCCAGCGTTACGAGGTCGCTCTTGGAAGGCTCAAACCTGCGACTTGAAATACCTGAAGGAGTGCACAAAGGCGTCGCGAATTTTTTCCATCTCGGCGACCATCTTGTCCCAGGACTCTTCGCCGGCCAGCTTCATTTCTTCGAACTTGGCCATGGCAAGTTTGGATTCGTGGCGTGCCTTAGCCAGGTCGGTCTGGTAGGCCGCACGCATGTCTTCCCTGGCCTCGTGCGCCTTGGCCTGGAGCGTGTCGATCCTGCTGTTGAGCTCGTCGAGCTGGTGTTTCATCTTGGCGGTGTAAGCATCGCGAGTCGTGGTCATGGTCGTGCTTTCTGAGTGAGTGGCGTCGGCGTTTCTTGACCCCAACGGGCGGCTGCGGGGTGCGCGGCTGGCTACGTGGCCGTCAAGGAAATCAGTGTCAGCCAACCGCCAACGCACCGTCTGTTCGGTAGCCCACCTTTGGCTTTGATCCGTTACCGACGGCACAGCCAAGGACACCAGGATTTGGACGAGGTCCAATGACTCAAAAGCTCATCTTCAAACTCGCGCCCAGCGCCCAGGCCCGACCGCGCGGCAGGGCGGCGTCGGGCCGCGGCCAGAAGTGGCCAGCCAGGAATTCGGCCAACAACCATTGGCGGTAGACAGGCTGCTCCCACTTGACTTGCACACCGTAGTCCGACAGCCCCACGCCCGAGCCTTGGACTGCGTCCAACAAGGCTTCCAGCGACAGCAGGCGTTGGCCGCCAAAGGACTGGTAGGCGCCCAAGACGCTGGACGCGTCCGCCTTGGGCGCTTCTTGTGTGACCGTGAAGGCCCCCAGCCAACGCAGCGACAGGGTGGGCGACAAAGGCTGTTCCAGTGACAAGGCCGTGGTCAGACCGAAGCGGTCGTCCTTGGCCCAGAACAGCGTCTCGCGGAAGTCGGTTTGCAGGCCGCCCTGCGACGTCCAGGATTTGTTGTAGCGCACCTGCGCGTAGGGCTTCAAGCCGCCACGAAATCCAATCCGGGCATCGATCGAGTTCGGCAAATTCAGGCCCAGACCAGCGACGAATGACTCGTTTTCAGTCCGGTTGCGAATCAGCCGTTGTTGTTGTGAAAACGCCGTGGGCTGGTCGGTGACGACGTCGCGCTGGTCATCGCGGCCGATGAACAGGTACGCAAACTTCTCGGCGTTGGGCAGGCGCAGGTGCACGTTGAAGCGCACGTTGAGATCGGTCCCCTGGTCCTGGCGGTGCAGCAAGCCCAGGCTGAGCCGCCCGTCACTGACCTTGCCGCCGTCCTCGAAAGGCCGGTTGCCGAACCAACTGTCAACGCCACGCGCCATCCATTCGGTGGTGGCACGCACTTGTTGGCGAGACGATTCCAACAGCGCGATCGGCTCGGTTGGTACCGGATCGGCGGGCGGGGCCTTGTCGGCGTCTTTCGCCCAGGTCGGGCTGCACAGTGCAGCCAATGCCAGACTGCAGGTAGACGCCAGCAACAGCGGTTTCGGCCAGTCTTGTGTCATGCGTTTCTTTCAGTTTTCAAACCACTGGCAATCTGCGTGCCGCCATGGCCGCGCTCAGTTCGCGCAGCGGGCGCTGGCCAAACTCCTGCATCGTCAACAGGTCGGCCAGCACCTGTATGGGGTGCGATTCATCGGTCAGGCCGTTCCACACGGGCACATGGGAATCGCGGGCAATTTCTTGCATCACCTTTTGGTGAAAGCCGCGGTACTCGATGCCGTCAAACATGCGGCCCAGCACCCGCGCGGTGTCGCGCAGAGATTCCTTGTGGCCCATCGGCGAACCCGAGGGGTCCAGGTAGGTGACCTGTCCGCCCTGGTCATGCACGGCCACTTCAAATGCACAGGGTGTGCGGGTCGAGGCCTTCTCGAAAACCAGTGCAATGTTCTTGCCCACCAGGCGTGGGTGTTCATTGCCCACCGCTTTGCTGCGCTTGAGTTCAGCAGCAAACTCCAGCAAGTGCTTGATCTCGCGCGGTTCGAAGGCTTCCAGATCCAGCAGGCTGCGGTTGCGCAAGTTGAAACTCATCGGGTTCTCAGCGTGTCGTCACAGTTGGTCACTCGGGGTCACTCGGGGTCACGCGGGGTCACGCTCGATGGGGCAACTCATGCAATGGCTGCCACCGCGCCCACGACCCAACTCCCCACCGGGGAAGGTGATGACTTCAACACCCGCCTTGCGCAGCAAGGTGTTGGTGTGGACGTTGCGGTCATACGCCATCACCACGCCGGGCGCCAGCGCCAGCAGGTTGTTGCCGTCGTCCCATTGTTCGCGTTCCACTTCGAAGCTGTCGCCACCGGTCTGTACCGTGCGCAACGTCTTCAGACCCAGCGCCAGTGCGATGACCTGCACGAACGTGCTGCGGTCGGCGCGCACGTCCAGCGTGCCGGGCTTGTCACCCGGGCGCAGGCTGAACGCCTGGATACCGTCGACCACGGTCGGGAATACCGTCGCCAGGTCGCGATCACACAGCGTGAACACGGTGTCCAGGTGCATCGCTCCACGTGACTTGGGCAGCTTGGCGGCGATCACTCGCTCAACCGTGCCGGACGCGAACAACTTGTGCGCCAACTGGCTGACAGCCTGCGGCGAGCTTCGTTCGCCCATGCCCACCACCACCACGCCGGGGGCGATGGGCATGACGTCGCCCCCTTCGATGAAGGCTTGGCCATGGTCCACGTCGGGGTCGCCCCAGTGGGTGGTGACCCGTCCGGCAAAGGCCGAGGCAAAGCGGTAGACAGCGGCCAGCAGCAAAGTTTCGCGCTGACGCGCTGGCCAGAACATCGAACACAGCACCGCACCCTGGCCGACCCAGCAACTCGAGTCGCGCATGGACAGGGTGTTGGGCAAGGGCGGCAGCAGGAAGTCACTGGGCTGGGCGCAGCCCGCAGACAGGCCGACCAGGTCCGCGGTGACTTCCCCGCGCAAGAGCCCGCCGATCAGGTGTTCAGCAAGCCGCATCGGCGCCAGCGCTTCCAGCCACGGGCGCAAGCCGCGGGCAGCCTCTTCGTCGATGAAGTCGACTGCCAGGCAACGGTCCAGCAACCACTGGCGGCCGTCTTCCTGGGCCAGCACGTCGGCCAGCAGGTCGTGCAGTTCAAGCACCTCAACCCCGCGCGCGGCCAAGGCGTTGGTGAACACACGGTGATCGTTGCGCGCTTGCGCCACCCACAGCACGTCGTCGAACAGCAAATCGTGGCAATTGGCCGGTGTTAACCGCGCGTGCGCCAGGCCCGGTCGGCACACCAACACTTTGCGCAAATCCCCCACTTCCGTATTGACACCCAGGCTCATTGCGATACCGCCTGTTTTCGTTACGTCAACGCACCGCGCGACCACTGCACAGCAGCCCAGACTGCGGCCGCCACCAAGACGCCGAGAAGTGCCATCTCGAACGGCCGAAACACCGGCAAGCCACGCTCGCGTTGTTCGTATTTCGGCCAGATGAAGAGTGCTGCACCCGGTGCGTACCGCAAGGCACTGAGCAGTTGGTACTTGGGGCCGGCGGCAGACAGCACCCCGGCGCGAACCGTCTTGGCCAGACGGGCCAAAGGCAGGTGCACGGGGCGCAGGCTTGCGGCCCCGCCCTCGCCCCGCCAAGCCAGTAACGCGCTACAGAGCGCGCTGAACAGGTAGGGCACCAGGATCATTGCCGTGGACAGCGAGATCAAGGTCAGGTGGGGCGTTTTGGACATCCGCGTCAACGGCAAGTCAACCAGAACTTGCGCTCCTGACTGTCCACCAAGTACTTCGCTGGAGGTTGTCAGGGGCGTTGCCTTCTTCACAATGCCAGTGTGTGCAATGGCCGAGGCAAGGTCGGTACGCCAGCGCACCCTGGAGCGCGGTCAATCAGTGCACATGGGTGCAACAACGGGTGCGAAGAGGCGACAGCGGCACGATCTCAAACCGGCACCGTGGTTCAACGGGTGTTGACAGCTTCTGTGCAGCTGGCCTCGAACAGGAACCAGGTGCGCTGTTCGGTCTGGTCGATCCAGGTTTCCAGCAGGCTGGCAAGCTCAAGGACGGCGAAGTCAGTGACAGGAACACGGCTGCAAGAAGCACCCGGCGATCCAGCTGCGCGCTGCGCATCCTTTATCCCATCAGCCGGTACTCAGGGCATGACGGTTCGGCACCCGGAAAGTCACGTGAACCTATTTACGCGGATCCAGGGTCGCCACAGATGACGCCCTTTTTGGGCGGCGGTCGACCCTGAACAGCCCGCGGGGCGCACCTCGTCAGCCCGGCCTTGGCCCGA
>Ga0105048_10003348_pt1 | contig 26262 bp, 26 predicted proteins | sample MAT05_FD_78382 | JGI IMG/M metagenome (GOLD analysis project Ga0105048, IMG submission 78382) | Freshwater microbial communities from Lake Fryxell liftoff mats and glacier meltwater in Antarctica - MAT-05 | ecosystem: Environmental > Aquatic > Freshwater > Ice > Liftoff microbial mat | place...
CGGCTTTTTCAGTATTCTTAGCGGGTTTGTTGCGATGAGGAGGGTGCTGTCCATCCGAGCACCGCCTCGGATCCATTAACAATTCACCGAACAGACCTTCGCTTTACCGCTCCGGGTTTACCCGTAAATTTCGGCTTTTATCTGCTAGGAAATTCGCCATCCTCGCCACCGATGAATGAAGAAACCACACTCTGGAAAGGCAGCCCTTCTCAATGGCTCAATCTTTGGCCCTTTACCATCGCGCTAGCGGTGATTGCCGGAATCCTGATTGTTGCCGCCGGTTTTCAATTGGCCTTGGTCGGACTGGTGCTGCCGCTGGGATGGATGATCTGGAAATTTTTAAGCGTCCGCACCCAGGTTTTTGAACTTACCAACCAGCGCCTGCGCACCACCCATGGCATCATCAATCAGGTGATTGATGAAATCGAACTTTACCGCGTGAAAGACATTCAAATGAACCGCACGTGGTGGATGCGGCTTACGGGCCTTGCTTCAATCAGTTTGGAAACTTCAGACCGTGGGATGCCTTCATTGGTCATCCCGGCCGTCCGCTCAGGCGTGGAACTGCGTGAGCAGTTGCGCATACAAGTGGAGCTTATGCGTGATCAAAAGCGGGTCCGGGAAATGGATTTCGACGAGACCTCGGAAACGGAAGGCCCCGTCTAGCAGAATCAGCAGAACTGCCATCGAGTCCGCAGGCGGCGAGCGTAAGATGCGGGCAGGATGCCCGTGCTCCATTGGCCTCAGCGGCAATAGACTCCGCAGGCGGCCATCACGGCGCAAGGGCCACCGGTGATGCCGACGGGTGGGATGCTGATTTCAACAGCTTCGCCGTTCACCTTGAGGGATGCCTTGCCGGCCGCCGCTTCCAAGCCTTGCTGATAGAAGGGAGATGAAGCGGATGGCTCACGCTGGATCATTGCTTGCTCTGAGAAATTCGAAAGCAAGGTTTCAAAATTGAAGCCGGGGACCTCGACCAGGGCGCTGGCTTGATTCACTCCGGTTGTGATCGTGATCTTTCCAATCACTGACGGTGCATCTTCAAAAGGAGTGCCCGCAAAAATGTGTTTGCCGAAGTAATCCGCCACGGCCCTATCACTGCTCACAAAGCCGAATGCCAGTGGAGGCGCGCCACCATCCGGTTGCCAGAAGAGCATGCCGCCGGGTGCGGAACCCACGGGAGTGTGGACCATCCGGGCCACGTGGACAATCACGTTGGGCATCTCCAGCGCCGGGTTTGTTTTCGCAATGAGATCCACTCCACCTTCCCAAGCCATCCAGTTATTCATCGACATGCCGTTAGGGTAGGGACAGTCGCGGGTGGGTCAAGCCAGTTCGCAAGCCAACCTGATGGCGGCGGCCATTGAGGAGGGATCGGCTAAATTTCTTCCTGCAATGGAATAAGCGGTGCCATGGTCAGGACTCGTGCGCGGCTTGGGCAGACCAAGGGTGACGTTCACTGCGGAATCAAAATCCAGAAGCTTGAGCGGGATGAGCCCTTGATCGTGATACATCGCCAACACCGCATCGTATTTTCCCTGCGCCGCATCGCGGAAAATCGCATCAGGCACGGCTGGACCCGTGAAAATGGCTGTGCCTTGGTGATTGAGCCGAGCGATGGCCGGAGCAATGATGCGGGACTCCTCATCGCCGAAAGCGCCGTTTTCCCCCGCGTGGGGATTGAGTCCCGCCACAGCGACGCGGGGTTTGGAAATTCCACGGCGGATGAGGAAACTTGCTGTGAGATTCCCGATGCGGACGATTCTTTCCGAGGTGAGCAACCCGGGGACTTGCGCCAGCGGCTCGTGAATGGTGGCAAGCCCGATCGTTAGATTTTCCCCCGTGAGCAGCATCCCATAGTCGGCAACGCCGAAGGCATGGGCGAAATATTCCGTCTGACCGGGGAACGGGAAACCAATGGATTGCAGCCCTTCCTTGGACACCGGGCCGGTGACGACAGCATTGGCTTGGCCAAGCTTGAGCAAGCGGACCGCTTCATCCAGGGCACCCAATGCCGCTGCGGCGGAGCGGGCATCCGGCTTGCCTGGGATGCCGGCTTGGCGGTCTCCGAGAACAACAATCTCAATATCCGCAGGCAATGAGATTGCAGCCAATGCATGATCGATCACTTCCGGCCCAATGCCGGCAGGATCGCCCAGAGTGATGAGAATACGCCGCATGGCGTCAGGTTCTGTAGAATCCCGCCGGGTGCAAGCATGGAAATAGCGGTGAAAAGCTTGTCTTGCCCCTTTCCTTGCTTGCGGAGGGTAGCCAAAAGCCACTAAGCTCCAAGGCATGCCGAAAATGAGTTTTAAAATCCTAGGTTTGGGCGTGATGTCCTTGTTTCTCACCCAGTGCGGTACCTCATCGATGGGCGGGGGAAACATGGGCGGGCCGACTGTCGAGGAACGCAACGCGAAAATCGCCGGCGAAACCCGCGGGGATTTTTTTATCGGCAGGCGCTATTTTGTCGAAAAAACAAGGTTTTGGGGCTACCTGCGCAAACCGGGGGAATCCTGGAGTCGCGCGAAACTGGTGTTGTTCCGCGAAGATAAAAAGCTTTCTCCAGACCGCCTGAGCGAGGATGGGCCAGCCGGGCAGCGCTATGCGTTTGATCACAATCATGAATACCGGATTCGCGGCAATTTCACGGGAGACAAAGCCTATGAGCCCAACAGCAATCAGTTTTTGCCGGTTTTCATGCTCACGGGTTATGAACTGATTGATACCGAACCAGGTTGGCTTTTCCGCCCGGATGACCGCTATGATCGCATGCGGATGACGCTGCTTCCCCGCTAGAAACTCACTCTTCTTTTCCTGCCATGATCAAACCCGACCGCATCAAAAGATCGGTGACAGCCTCTCAGAATGACCGCGTTGCCGGCGATGCGCCGAATATAGGGCGGGTGGCGAGGATGCCGGGCACGGGTATGCCCAAGGGCCAGAAGCGCAAACGCAGGCGCTCGGAACGCTCCGCTCGCAAAAGCAAGCGGAAGGGGGGCAGGGTCATTTTAAATTGGATGATTCTGATCGGAATCGTGGGTGGCATCATGGGAGGGATGGCGCTTTACACGCTAAACGCTTTCGGTAAACGAAAGCCGGGTGTCGCTTCCGAACAACGGTTGGAAATTGATAAGGTTGAACTGGAGGTCTCGAAGAATCCGCAATTCGTAAGCCCGAGCGAGTCCGAGGCTCTGGCGCTGGTGAAAGCCGCTTTGGCCGCAAGAGAACCCTCTCAACTCGTAAGCCACTTTGACCTTGGAAATCAGACGGCGGAAACTGCGGTGACTTTTCTAACAGATCTGGAAAAGAACGATGGCAGATTCGTGCGGATGGATTGGCTAAGCAACATGAATGCCAATGGACTCAACCTGGAGGGGGTGCTCGTTCGTTTCCTCGACGATGAAAAGGAGCGCAGCCGGATTGCATTTCTCAAACCAGGTGAGGAAGGAGGCTGGAAAGTCGATTTTGAATCGTTGGCACGCATCGTCACACCAGGTTGGGAAGAATTGATGGCTGGTAAAGGGGATCACGCGATGGTGAGGGTGTTTCTCGCGGAAGATAGTTATTATAATGGTCCTTTCAGCGATGAGAAACAGTGGAAATGTTATGGTATCGGCTCTCCAGACACTCCAGAGGTGTTTCAAGGTTACTGCAAATTGGGGACTCCTCAAGCGACGGCGGTCGAAGCACTTCTTGCGAAAGGCCAGAAGATCAATCGGGCGATACTCGAGATCCGGCGGGTGAAGGACGGATTGGCCAGTCAGTTCGAAATCATCCGGGTGCTTGCGGAAGATTGGGTGATGGGAGAAAAGGCTTTTGATCAAGGGTTCAAGTGAGGCGGAAACGCCTGATTTCCGGGCTTGCAGTGGAGGAAGAAATTCGGCAAATTTGTGTAACCGAATTTGAAAAGTTGATTTCTTCGCGTTCTAACCTACCAATGATTTTCTTTTCTGAATGAAATCCAAAGATTTCCAGCGAAACATTACACCATCCAGCAAGCGCCAGTTGGGTGGCTCTCATGATTTAGGTCGCTTGGCTCGTGTGCGGGACAAGGAGCTGGATCATGCCGCAAGGAAGCGAGGCTCAGGCAGGCGGAGCAAGCACGGCTCCGCCACCCAACCGGGGAATCCAGCATCCCAAGTTTCCATCGTCGTGCTGTCCATCGCCGGTGCTGCCGTGCTGGGGATTTTCCTCACGATATGGGTCCTGCTGCGAGCAGGAGGTGCGGATGAGGGGGTGGCGAAACTACCCTCAGGGAAAAATGGTACCCCTCAGGTGGTTTCGCGTTTACCTTCACCAAGTGAGAGTGAGGCTGTCGCGATCGTGAAGCAGGCCTTGCGCCAGCGCGATCCGGCTCGCATCGCCAAACAGGTGAGGCTTGGGGCTGCTTCCGCAGAAGAGGCCAGCCGGTTTTTCTCCGAATTGGAGAAACGGGAAGGAGTGATTTCCCGCTACGATTGGCTCAGCAGCATGGACCAGGGCGCTACCTTAATCGAGGGCGTGAGCGTGGCCTTCGAGAAAGATCACCTCAAAGGCCAGCGGCTCGCCTTGCTCACACCAGATGAGAAGGGAGTCTGGAAACTCGATTACGAATCTTTCGCCAGGAGGGTATCTCCATCTTGGGATGAAATCCTTCGAGGTGACGCGCCTATAGCAACGGTGAGAGTGGTGGTGGGCGAGGACTCTTATTTCAACGGTCCCTTCACCGAGGGAGCATGGAGTTGTTTTGGACTCGCTTCTCCAGATATGGATGAGGTGATGCATTCGTATTGCAAGGTAGGCTCTGCGGAGGAGATCGCCTTGAAGGAATTGTTTAAAGATGGGACGCGTCTTTGCCGGGCGGTGTTGGAACTCCGCCGCGTTGCGGGTGCGGGGCCTCGCCAGTTTGAGGTTTCCAAAGTGATCATGGCGGATTGGCTGCTGCCGGGGGATTCCTGAGTCCTTGCCCGCACAGCATTCAAAAAACGCCGCTGCCCGGATGACGGGGAGGCAGCGATTGTTTGAAATCGGCTTAAGGTCAATCAGGCGTAGGAAGATTCCACGCGGTGGGCCACGTCCCGATAGCCGTAGTCCACTTCATAAATCTGTTTAAAGCAATCCAAGGCGTTCTCCTTATCTCCGATTTCGTTGTGGATGAGACCTTTTTCATAGAGGACTTCCTTCTTGATATTGTCCATGGAAATCAAATCCGCAAGAGCATCCGAAAGTTGCTTGACCGCGAGGTCTGACATGCCTTTGGCACGGAAGGTCCTTGCCAGCATGAGCAGGACTTTGGTGCGGATGTGCGGATTACGGGTGGCTTGCTGGAGGTGGGGAATGGCACCGCTAAGGTCACCGGAGTGATAGAGCGCGGAGCCAAGCTCAAAGCGGAGCTGGGGATCGGTGGGGTTTTGATCGACACGCCTTTGCGCTTCGACGACCTGCTCGGTAAGGCGTTCTGCTTTGCGCGAATCAAGCGCGGCCCTGAGTTCTTCGTTGGTCGGGTCCGCAGCGAAGGCGATCTCCAGGTTTTTCAGGTCCGTCTCGATTGCGCGGTCGTTCATGGCCGAGGCCTTGGTGGCGAGAGCGACATCGCCATTGCTGAGGCTGTGGGCCCAAGCGAAAAACGTGTGTGAATTGTGCCAATCTTCAAGTTGTTCGTAGATCGCGGCAAGATCTTTCACCGCAGCGAGGTGGTTGGGATCATCGTTGTATTTGGTGATGGCCCGATCGCGTCGTTCTTCGAGCTGCTCGCGGGTGAGGCCGGTGCGGGAGGCTTTTTCAAGCTCCTCAAACTCGGCTGAATTTTTCATCAGCGACTTCATATCCGCATTTTCATCCCACTTTGCCTTTTGCATGGAGGCACGGGCGGAGGCATCCTTGGAACCCTTGATGGCGGGACCATCGGTAGGGTGATGCTTGATAATGTCGTTGTAAACTTCCGCGGCAATGAGCGGTTGCTCCCTGGTGATGTAAAACTCGGCGAGTTTGTGCATCAGCTTTGCGTTTTCCGGGCTGCCTTTGCGCACGGTTTCGAGGGCGAAGGCGGCGGTCTCGGGTAATTCGATTTTGCGGCAGATGTCGAAGAGAAGATCGTTCGCCTGGTCATTGAATGGATCTTTTTCCAATTCTTTTTCGAGCAGGGGAATGGTCGCGAGTGGATCTTTTTTTGCGGATCCTTGGAGCTTCATCACCCCCATGCTGCCACTGCCGAAGAGGCCGGCTTTTTTCTTGGTGTTCCCGGCGAGCTGAATCTCGCATTTACGGAGCATTTTACGTCCATCGAGAAAGCCGGGGCTGTCTTTAAGAAGGGCTTGCAAAATGCTGATGCCGTAGGCGTGATTGCCAGTCTGCACGGCGCTGAGCGCTTTGAGCCAAAGTGGCTTAAGGTTCGGTGGGAGTTCTTTTTCAGTAATCTCGGGCATGGCGATTGAGTTCGTGCGGTTTTTTGTTTTCCACGCAAGTTTGGTTGCTCGCAAGGAAAGTGGCGGCTGGATGGCGGCTTGGCAAGCGTCCGATGTGCAAGAAAAGAAGAGTTTGGCGCAAGTCTGTATTTTTTGAGATTGATGGAGTCCATGTGATAGGCTAGCGTGCCCGGGCGCAGGCATGTTTCATCACCGCCTCGCCCGCTTGATCCCATACCAATTTATGCCTCCTACACCAAAGAAGACCGGACGTCGTCCCTCGCGTAATCGCAACCGCTATGGCCCGCCAAAGCGTTCCACCAAGGATGAGGAAGAGAAGGCTGTGGAGGTGGATGGGGAGATTTCTTCAGTTTTGGCCGGAACCATGTTTCGAGTGAAATTGGAGAGTGGACACGAGGTTTTGGCTCATATTTCCGGGAAAATGCGCAAACGTTTCATCCGCCTCGTGGTGGGTGACAAGGTCAAAATGGAGATGTCTCCTTACGACCTGACGAAGGCGCGGATTGTTTTCCGCTTGAGCTGAACAGGCGGGCTACTGCTAGTCCGCGCCTGCTTCCGCAGCCTCAAGTGCGGCCACACTGCTCAAGTCCCGGCGCTCGATGACGATGTCTCCGAGGAGTTCGTGTTGACGGACCACGAATTGATTGAGTTTCATCAATTCGAGCAATGCGAGGAAGGTGACGATCACTTCGGCTTTGGTGGTTGCGGTTTCGAACAGCTCTTCGAAGCGCCGAGATTGGCCGGGGGCGAAGTTTGTCAAAAACAGCTCGATTTTATCGGAAACGGTGTAGCGGTCATCGACGATATCACCGAAATCATGGGTTTCCTCGAAGCGTTTCAGGACATTCTGGAACGCGCGAATCAGATCAAAGATCGAGACATCCGCAAGCGTGGCGGGTAGCTCCGGCGGCTTGTCATCGGCATCCGGCTGATGGGCGAAGCGGCCTTCCTGTTCAAGCTCGCGGAGGCAGAGAAATCCTGCGGCGTCCTTGAATTTTTTGTATTCGATGAGCTGCCGGATCAACTCCCAACGTGGGTCGTCCTCCTCGGCATCCTCTTCCGGCGGTTGATCGATCCTTGGGAGAAGCGTGCGGCTTTTGAGATACATCAGATTGGCGGCCATCACGATGAATTCGGAGGCTAGATCGATGTTCAGGAGCTTGAAGGTGTTGATGTAGTCAAGGTATTGGCGGGTGATGCGCTCGATGGAAATGGTGTGGATATCAAGCTCGTCCTTTTTGATCAGGTACAGCAGGAGATCGAGAGGGCCTTCGAAGATTTCGAGGCGGACTTTATAGTCATTGGCTTCCACGGGGCAGTTCGTAACGGGTCAAAGGCGGCGGGGCGAGGTCAAATTTCCCTCGCCTCGGAAGCGGAGCGGGGTTTTAATCCCCGTGCCGCAAGGCGAAAGGAAATATGGAAGCTGAGCAATCGCAAAATTTTAACGACCGTCTGAGCCAATGGGTTTCCAGCCAAGGGTTCTGGTTCCAACTGCGGCATTCGCTTACCGGCAGTGGCAGCAAGGGTAATCTTGCTTTCCATTTTATCCGGCTTGCCACCCGGTTGTTGGTCTTTTTGCTGATTGCAATTCTAGGCTACTGGATCTACCTGGTCCGCAAGCAGAAAAGTCCTGCCTATTTCAATGACATTCGCATGGCGATGCAACAAAGCTTGTCTGCCTCTGAATCCCAAATGGCGGGATACACGGATATCCGCGGGGACCGTACAATCAGTCGATTGGTTTTCCAAGGGGGCGAGAAAACCTTTTTCACCACTCTCGAAGCGCGCAATATTCGTTTCAAAAAGGGCCTGATCGATGATCTGAAATCCAATTGGGATCCCGGCACCATCGCCATTTCCCGGCTGGATATGGAACTGCGTGCCGGAGCGGATGACGCGGCGATGTCCAAGAGTATCTCAGATGCGCTTTTCAAGGAGCTTCCAAATGTGAAGCTGGGAAACTTCGAGGTGGCCGATACCACCTTGCGCTGGGGCTATTCCGAGCGGACTCGGGGGATGATCGAAGGCAGCCAACTCAAAATGCTTAGAGGAGATGGCTTTTGCAAACTCGTCTTCCGCGGCGGCACGTTCTCGCAAAACTGGCTGCGCAAACTCGAAATCATCAACCTGGTGGCGGAATTCGACCGGGATGGCATCACCATCGAAAAAGCGGAGTTTCGCCGGGGCGGCGGGACCGTGGAGTTCTCAAACGTCAAGGTTCTCGGTGGTGAGCGCCCAACGGTTCAGGGAACCGTCAAACTCAGGAAAATGGAGCTGGAGCATTTAATTCCGTCTGCCTTGAGGAGTTTTGTCGAGGGGACTCTTTCGGGAGACTTTGAGGTTTTCGGCTCGACCAACACTTCTGAAGGCATCGGTTTCAAGGGAATGGTGGCGTTGGACGGGCAAGATACCATTTCTCTCCGGGAGCGGTTTCATATTCTCAAAGCCTTGTCGGTCATTGACTATTCGCGGAATTATCACCGCGTGGATTTCCGGGAAGGTGAGTTTTACATGAAAACCAGCAATGGAGGGATGGAGTTGACCCAGGTGAATCTCAAGGCGGATGAATTGTTCACAATGGCTGGTAATTTAAAGGTAAGGCTGCCAACGCCTGAGGAGACTCAGGCCATGGTCGATAGCAATACCGGCTCCGGGGTGCCCCTCTTCATGAATGAGGAAAACAACCTGGATGAAAAAGAGCGGAAAGAAGCTGACCGGGACTTCACTCTCAAAGCTGCGGCTTTGCAGGCGAAAAGAATCAAGGATGGCAAGCAGACCGAAGGCTCTTTGAGTTTGATGGAAAAAATGGCCATCAGCCAGGAAATGCGCTACCTTGAAGATCAAGCTTCGGACCGCGCATCGCGCACGCTGCGCTACGAAGGTTTGTTCAACGTGACCCTTCCGCACGATGCTTTTGAGCGCACTCCCAAGCTCATCGCGCAACACCCGTTGGATTCGGTAACAAAACGTATTCCGATAGAAGTCCCCATTGAGGGCAGCATTTACGAAGTCACCCTCAAGCAGGCTGAGGATATCTATCAGCAGGGCCGCCGTTAGGGATTTTCAAACTGCCGCCGCCAAGCCCAGGCTATGATAGATTTCACGAGTGGCGTGACTTTTATTGAGAGTGTAGAAATGGATGCCATCCACTCCTCCGTCAAGGAGTCCGGCGCATTGCTCCGCCGCGTAATGGATTCCCACCCGCGCGACGGACTCGGGGCTGGATTTCGCCCGGTCCAGAGCTCTGAGTAATTTTGCCGGATATCTCGCACCAGCCGCCAGCTCTGCCATCCGCTTCATTCCTTGGAGAGATGAAACGGGCATCACCCCGGCGATGATTGGTATGTGAATTCCCGCCAGATCACAACGATCACGGAAATCAAAAAAGTCGTGATTATCGAAAAACAGCTGCGTGCAAATGTAATCCGCGCCTTCATCCACTTTAGCCTTCAGGAAATCCATCTCATCCACTCGATTCGGGGTGGCTGGATGCCCTTCCGGGAAGCCTGCCACGCCGATGCCGAATCCCCGGGGGTCAGGGTGCATGCCGGAGTCGTTGAATTTTTTGATAAAGCGCACCAGATCTGATGCATTCCGGAAGCCGCTCTCGGACCAATCGTAGTTCGGTTGATCCTTTGGCGGATCGCCTCGCAAGGCGAGCACGTTAGAGACCCCCGCCGCTGCGTATCGCTCAAGGATATCCTGGACTTCCTGTTCCGAGTGGCCGACGCATGTCAAATGGGGAACGGGCGGGATGGAAGTGGTTTTGGTGATTCGGACGACCAGGTCGTGCGTCAATTCACGAGTGCCTCCCCCTGCGCCATAGGTGACGGAAACGAAAGAAGGTTGGAGCGATTCAAGCTCACGGATGGCCTGATAGAGCTCTTCCCAAGCCACCGGAGTCCGAGGCGGAAAGAACTCGAAAGAGAGAGATGGTTGCGAAGGTGCGAGAATATCCTGAATGTGCATGACGTGCGATGCAGCGACGTATACAGCATTTTCTTTCCCAGGCCGAAACTTTTTTCGGATTTGGGAGTTTCTCTTCTCGACGGCCCCGCACCACGGGGTGCGCAATGTCCCCGGCCACCATGAAAAGAAAGATCATTCACCTGCTTGCTTCCGGACTCCTCCTGCCATCGCTTTGCCATGCAGAACCCGGCCCCCGGCGGCCTGGGCCTCCTCCTCAGGATTCCAATGCTGAGCGCGGCCCGGGATTCAAAGAAGCTTGGAAAAATGCCGATAGGGACGGCGATGGCCTTATTTCTAAAGAGGAATTCAACACCCTATCAAGAATTCAAAACCTGCCCGATGCCAAACGTCGGGCGCTTTTCAATCGCTTGGACAAAGATGCCGATGGCAAGCTCAGCCGCCGGGAAATTGGCAGTTTAGGCAAACCCGCAGAGGGTGAGCGCCCACCTTTCAAGCGCCTTTGGGAGTTGGACACCGATCAAAGCCGTGGCATCAGCTTGGAGGAGTTCAAACTCGGTGAATTTGCCCGAAAACTCCCCCCAGACAAGCAAATGAAGATTTTCAATCGATTGGACTCGGATGGCGATGGCGTGATTACATCCAAAGATCGGCCCCAGCCGCCCCATGCCCGCCCAGAAGGAAAGCGGCGTCCAATGCCGGAGGAGCAACCTGAAAAGCCGCAGGGGATCAATCGGAAACTGGACACGAATGGCGATGGGTCGCTTTCGTTTGAAGAATTCCGCATTGGACCTGCGGTGAAGGGTCTAACAGAAGACCAACAGGAAGACCGCTTCGAGCTCCTTGATCGCAATCGGGATCAAAGGCTCAGCCCCGAGGATTTTCCGGCGATGCCTGAGCAATAGAGGCGGATTGCGAGGATGGGGCTTGAGAGCGTGGATTACGCTTTGTTATTCGGGATTTTTTGTATGCCTGCATCCCCGTCTTTATCATCAGTCACCTGCTTGCGCGCCAGTTTGAGCCGGTGAAAATGAAGGAAGCTTGATGGCGGCTAGAGTTTCTCCACCTCCGTAATCTTGGGCTTGAGGAGCCAGTGCAGCAGGATTCCGATCCCGATGATGCCGCCTGCGAGCAATGGGGCCGTCCGCAGGGTTTCATCCGGACTCTGGATCGCTCCATGCACACGGCTGCCAATCAATATCAAACACACCAACGCTCCCGAAACCGGCACGAAGTAGGGGACTTCAAATCCACCACGCGCCTCGCCCGGTCGTAATTTCAAAATCACCAGCGCCACGTTCACCACCACGAAAACGGAGAGCAATAGCAGCGCCGTCGCCTCGGCTAGGGGTCTCACCCCTCCGATCAGGATTAAAAAAACCACAATCACAAACAACATGCCCACGGCCACGTGCGGAGTACGGCGCACGGGATGGACCTTGCCAAGAAGCGCCGGGAGCAAGCCCTGGCGGCTCATCCCGTAGATCAAACGCGAACCCATCAGGTAGTTTAAAAGCGCGGTGTTCCCGATTGAAAAAATCGTGATGAACAAATATACATCATCAATATTCTTGAACCAAGGCGCTGCGGATTTAGCGACCTCCATCAGCGGTGCCGGACTCTGGGAAAGCGCTTGCCAAGGCACCACCGAGACCGCCGTAATGGCCACTGCCATATAAATGACCGTCGCGATCAGCATGGCACCCACCAAACCAAAAGGAATCGACTTCTGCGGATTTTTCACCTCCTCGCTCACGTTGAGAATATCCTCAAAGCCGATGAAGGAAAATAACGTGAGCACCGCTCCTTGCAAGATCACAATCGCACTGATTCCCGCCAGCCCCGGCCCCATCGCCTGTGGTGGCACTTCGAGATAATTGACCCCTCCCCAATACTTCATTCCCACTGCAATGATGAATAAAAGCCCGGTCACCTCCACGAAGGTACATAGTAGATTAAGCCACATGCTCTCGCGGATGCCGCGATAGATCACTGCTCCCAACATCATCACCCCCAGAATGGCGATGACCTTCACCGGCAGGTGAATCCCTCCATGTTTGGACAAGTTTTCCGCAATCGCCAGAGAACCCGTCGCCATACTGGTGAGGCCGCTCATCAGGACGGCGATGCCCACCGTATAGCCCAGCCAACTCTTGCGGAAAGCACGCTGGCTCACATACGCCGCACCACCCGCGCGAGGATAGCGGCTGCCCACGCTGGCGTAAGAAAGCCCCGTCAGCAGCGCCGCCACCATTGCCACCATGAACGCCAGCCACACCGCATTTCCTAGGACACCCGCCGCCCGCCCGAGCAAAACATACACGCCCGCCCCCAGCATCGAGCCCAGGCCGTAAAACAACACCTGCCATGGGCCGATGCTCCGGCACAATTCTGCTTCTCCCTCATCGCCCTGATCTGACATTGCAGTTTCTTTAGCAGGATATGCGCCGCTCAGAAGGCTAAACTCCAGCGGTAAGCATCCGGTTCGGCTTGCTGCGGAAACAAAACGCTACTCCCACCGTCACCAGCGTCCCGAACATGATCCGCCAGGTGAATGCAATGATCGGCAGCCAGTCGGGATTCTTGTAAAGCGGATGGCCTAGCAGCATGTTCCAGATATCATTGGGTAAATTTGTCAGGAATCCAACGGCGACAAAGCCAGCGATCATGCCAAGCAGGTTTCCCTTACAAGAACCCCGCGTCTTCGTAAGCATGCCCACCAGGAAAACACCCAGATACCAATCTTTTGTAAAGGTGGTGGCCAGTGCGTTGAGCGCCGTGGAAAGTGATCCCATCGCCGTCGCAAACAATCCCGCCGCAATCAAGCCGCGCACTCCCGGTTTAAGATCATGTCCCATGAACCACGCGAAAATACCGGGATCTCCCACCGGTTTGTTTGCCGGAAACATTTCATAATATCTCCAAACCAGAATACCGATCGCCAGGAAACCAACCACCACCGGTAAATCGATCAGCCCTGAAATGATCACCGCCCGTTGCCCGCGTTTGGCATCCTTGGAAGTAAGCATGCGCTGGACCATATCCTGGTCGGTACCATGGGTGGCGAGGGTGGTGAAGATGGACCCTAACAGAGCGGCCCAGATCGTGTATTCCTGGGTGAGGATGAAATGCACATGCTCGCCAAAATTCTTCCCCGGTCGGATTCCTGTATCTATGACGACGGGCGCGACCACGGAACTTTGAAGTGCTTCCCAGCCCCCGGTTTTTCCCAACAACCAGAAGAATACATATAACGCAGCGCCAAACATCAGGGTGATCTGGATCAAATCCGTCCACACCACCGCCTTGATTCCGCCGATGGTGGTATAGAGCGCCGTCAACCCCGTGATGAGGATCACCGCACCCGCATAAATGACCAGCTCCTGGTGGAAGCGCTCATCCTTGCTCATTTGGGCGAATTCCGGGTGCGCCACCTCCCATGCGAGGACCAACAGAATCGCCGCAATGAAAATCCGCGATCCCGAGGCCAGCGAGCGGGTGAGCAGGAACACCACCGAAGCCAGCCGCCGCGTGAGCATGCCGAAGCGGATTTCCAAAAACTCATAAATGCTCGTGACGTTGTATTTGTAGAACGGCTTGATGAAAATCGCCGCCACCAACAACCGGGCAAGGATGGTCCCGATGACCAATTGTGCGTAGAGGAAGTTTCGTTTCGCAAACCCTTCGCCGGGAGTTCCAAGAAAGGTCCCCGCAGAGATTTCCGAAGCAAGGATGGAAGCCACCACCGCCCACCATGGCATCGAACGATCCCCCAAGGCGTAGGATTCCATCGTCTTCTGCCCCCGCGAGGCATACAGCCCGATGCCAATGATGACGGTGAAATAAACTCCGATGATGATCAGATCCAAGCCAAACTCTTACATGCCCGGATGCTAGAGAGATGCGGATTTTCGCCAAGAGCGAAATTCGCTTGTCTCAGCCTGCGGAGCGATCAAGGCGCGGCTTTCCATTGCCGGGTGAGGGAAACTCGGATTTTGCCTTGGCTCCGCTCCGCAGCCGCGCCGCCGGTGCCGGATTTACGGGATTGGATCGTTTCCAGCTCTTGCTTGAGGATCATCGGGTAGAGCAACGAGAGCCAGATTTTCCCGGATTCGATGGTGGTATCTTCATCCGCAATCCTGCCTTCAAAGTCAGGAAACTTCTCACGCTTGTAGTTCCCCTTCACCTTGAAAACTCCGCAGGGGTGTCCCTCGACTGCATCCGGCCCCTCATAGCTGAGGGTGATATCCGCTGTGGATTTACCGCATAAAATCATCGGCACGTTGCTACCCGTGATTTTGATTTCATCCCCGGCTTTGATGCGGTTTCTGCCAAACCACAAACTGCGCGGAGCCAGACAGTTTTCGATCAGCAGGGAATCAAAAAAAGGAGCAAGCTCTTTCGCCAGCACCACTGCGCGGAATTCATTGGACGCGCTGCTCCATCCTGAGTCGGCCTTTTTGAAAACCACCGGCTTGGCGGCCTCCGCGACCTTGGCGAGAGGATCCACGATGGCTTTTTTCGGAGCCTCCGCACCTTCCATCACGGGCAAGGTGAAGCTGGATTGCTCGAGGGTATAGCGGATGAAATCGTCGATCCGTTCGAGCTTGGTCACTGTCATTTGCGTGCCCTTCCATTCCGCGACACGGTTCTCGATGAGCGAATTCTGAAAAATCCGCCCATCGATTTCCTCGCGAAGGGTGGTTTTCACCTCCAGCTTGTGCGGGAAGGCTAGGTCCTTGCGAAAGATCACCCCTTCCGCCGTCTGATCCACCAGCTTCTGAAGCTCGGGATCCGGGATACCCGGCTTGGAGGCACCCGCGTCCGTGGCTTTAGCCTTGTTTGCGAAATCCTTCGCTTTGTTGCTGAGTTCTTTCACCTTGTCGCAAGCGACAAGGGAAAGCCCAATTCCTGCAAGGATAAGGTATTTCATGGGTGTTAGATTCTATTTGCGCAATCGAGCGTTTGGTCCATGGCCGTCGCGGGATTCGGATCTCTGGAAAGACCAACGACTACCGCTGGAACACCCGCTACGGTAACATGAGGAGCCACATCGTTCAACACCACACTTCCGGCACCGATTTTTGCCCCGGTTCCAATCTCCACCCGCCCCAGAATCTTCGCACCTGCCCCGATCAAGACACCGGAGCGGATGATCGGGTGGCGGTCTCCGGTATTCTTGCCCGTGCCTCCGAGGGTCACTTCATGGAGGATGGAAACATCATCCTCGATGATCGCCGTTTCTCCGACCACGAACGAAGTAGCGTGATCCAACAGGATCCCGCAACCAATGCGCGCCGCCGGGTGAATGTCCACGGCGAAGGCCTCACTCGCCAGACTCTGGAGATAGAGCGCCAGCCAACGGCGGCCATCTTTCCATAGCTGATGGGAAACCCGATAGGTGGTGAGAGCGAGAAATCCTTTGAAAAACAGCAACGGCTCCAACGGAGAAAAACAGGCGGGATCTCTCTCAAACATCGCCAACAGATCGCGATGCGCACTATGCACGATTTTCGGATGGCTGACGAAGACCCGATTGAAAAGCGGCTCCAGCGCGGCCCTTGGCATATCCTCGCGGGCGAGCCGCCGTGAGAGCCTCGCCCCGAAGGCGCAGGCGACACTCTGGCGGGAAAGAATCACATCCGTCACCAGCGGCCCGAGATGCGGCTCCTCCCTCATGACCGTTTCCGCCTCCGTCCGCAGTTTTTGCCATAGATCTCCGGTATCGGAGATCAGACTGGTGCAGAGCTTCGGTTTATTAGGGCTGGCAGGAAGAGTTTGGGTCTGTTCAGATTCGCTCATGAAGATTTCACAGAAATTGGAATACGCATGCCGGGCGATGGCCCAGCTTGCGAAACACCATAACGGACGGACTCTTACACGCTTGGAGGACTTAGCGCAACGGGAAGCAGTGTCTGGAAATTTTCTGGTGCAAATTCTCAACGATTTGCGACGTGCAGGCCTCATCGAGAGCCGCCGAGGGAAGGCCGGTGGCTATCTGCTGGCCCGCTCTGCCGAGCAAATCACCCTGCGCCAGGTAGTCGATGCGGTGGACCCGGCATTGCTTCATTGTTCCGTAACCACCGATGGCGAGTCCGGCCAGGCCATCCGCCGGGCTTGGGAAGAAGTTTCCACGGAGCTCGATCAAGCGCTCAACCGCATCACGGTGGAAAAGCTGGCCGCAAGCCAGGGGGCGCCGATGTTTTATATTTAGGTGTTCCAATGGACATATGATACATTAATCAAGATATCTGAAATATTTCGCTGGCTGAACGAAAGAAAATTGTGTAGTTCCTTCTCAATCTTCTCACACACATTCCCCATGGCCGCTCCCAGTGAACACACCCACCACATCAAGATTCGCTCCACCCAGATGGAGATCCCCTCCGGTGGTGTGGTGCGCGATGAGGATTATGATCGCAAGCTCAAAGACGCGCAAGCGGAGCTGGACCGTATCCAACTTCAACGCGAGGAGCTGGAACGCAAAAAAACAGAGCTTGAGGAACTCACCGGACGCAAACGGGCGTTTCTCACCCAGCAGGTGGAACTCACCGAGAAGGTCACCATCGCACTCACTTTGATCGACCGCGAGTTGGTGGAGATGCGCAGGGAATCTGAAGAGTTGGAGCAATGCCGTGTCGCCTTCGCCTCTCACCTTGAGAAGATCGATAAATACAATCCCGAGAACTGGGCGCGCGAAAATCTATCCGAGAAACTTGAACGCGCTTCCATGACCCTGGACATCGCTGCGGATGAGTATGATCAGGCAGCCAACTATTTCAACAATGGCCGCTGTGCCGCGATTTTCGGCAAGCCCTCAAAACGCGGACGTGCCAATCACCGCAGGACGGAGAGTTCGGAATTCATGGTGAATCTTCGCAATGGATTTGCCTTCAATCTTCCCGTCTTCGTCTTGGGCAGCATCGCTCTTTTAGTGTATCTCACCAAGTAATCCTCCTCCTTCACCATGGCCCGCAAGAAAGTTTTAAAAGAAGATCTGGAACTCGATGAACTCATCCAAAGCCAGCTCGAACTGAGCATGAAGGAAAAGGAATTCGCCCTGATTCCAAAAAGACTGGCTCAGGAAATCAAGGATCGCGAAACCACGATGCCTCCCTTGCTGGAAGTCGAAGAACGCAAGCAGCGCATCCTTCACGAACAGATTGTTTCCCGCGGCCAGATCATCAATATCCAGCGTGCGCAAACCCGTAGTCTCTCACTTACCTTCCTTCTGCTGGCCGCCACCGCCGCCCTGATCTGGTGGGGCATACGCTTGATGCAAGGCTGAGAAGAACAAATCAGGGTGCTTTTGCTTTAAGGCGTTTTTTGAGTTCCGGCCACTGGCTCCGGCTCACAATATAGCCCACACATCCGGCCCGCCCACAGAGGCATGGGTGGTCCTCGTAGCAATCGACATCGAAGCCATAGTCAAAGGTCAGCTCATCACCCGGTTGAATATCCCTGAGGGAGTGGATGAATATCTTACGCCCTTCGATCCATGCCTCACAATTTGGTTCACAAGAATGATTGATCAAACGGGCGGTATTCCATGGTACGTTGCCATCGATATCGTAGCGTTTTGATAGAATAAAGATATAAACCGCGGCGTCGCCCGTTTTCAATGATTTCGCGTGTTGCTTCACGCCTCGTTGTTCGCTGAGCTTTTTATCGATCAACTCGCCCACATACTCGATGATCCGGGTTCCCTTGGGAATCAAGATGGACGCATAGACCCCCCGCCCGTGAATTTCAGAGCCACGGACTTCACAATACTTGCTTTGCCCACGGTTCCAAAGAGCAAGCAGTTTGCGGTGGAGGAGGTTCGGGTCGATTTCGGACTGCTTCTTGGCTGGCATGGAGATGATTCTAACGGGATTCTTTTTTTGAAAGATTAGGCAAAGTGAGATCCTGCGGCAGAGTCGCAAACAAGCTGCGAAGATCGTTCACCGTTAGACCCGAGCCATCAATGAAAGTCCAATCGTTTTTCCCTTTATCCGAGATCGCCACTTGGAATCCGGTGCTATCGATCACCAGCGGCTTGGGCTCAGCCTCGCGCAAGATGCGGAATTTCGTCTCCGTGGGCACCAGCACCAGCCACCTGTTGAAGATCAGTTCTTCCACTTCCACACCATTTACTTTCCGCAGCTTCCTGCCGGGCGAGACTTCAAACGAGCGTGGCTGTCCGGTGGGTTTGAATGAAATCATGCTGATCCCTTGTTGGACCATTTGCCTGGCCACACCCGCGAGTTGTTTATCGAGTTTATCCATCCCGCCCATGCGTTTGGCTGCTCGCTCCTTCCAAGCCGGATTCATGCGGTCCACCGCTACCTGAAAGCGCCCGAGCACCACCTCGTCACCTAGTTTGCTGACAGCCGCCACGGCCGAGGCAACCACATCCGCAGGAGCGGACGCTGCGGCTGGCATGGCAACCTCCGCCGGAGGCAATGGAGCAAGTGGCTTCTGAGCCAAGGCCTCATTCATTGCAAAAATAAACGGGGCCCAGAAAACTACGAAATACAGCGGTTTCACCCCGCAATGGATGGCCTTTAGACCCCCGTCCGTCAAGTCCGGCTGAATTCCGCTTGGATTTCTCCGCCGCTTTCCGTAAAGCTTCCCCCCCATGGCGAAACAGGCACTCGGAAAAGGACTCGGAGCACTCATCAAAAAGAGCACGGCAGCATTGCCGTCTGCCTTGGAAATCACAGCGGATGATTCAAAACGCGTGCGGGATGTGCCCATCGATCAAGTCGTGCCTAGCCCGCTCCAGCCACGGCTCCAGTTCGTGGAAGCGCCGTTGGATGATCTGATGGAGTCCATCCGCCAGCACGGCATCATCCAGCCTCTCATCGTCCGGCTGGTGGATGGCAAATACGAACTCATCGCCGGGGAAAGACGTTGGCGGGCTTCCAAAAAGCTCGGCCTCGCCACGGTTCCCGTGATCGAACGCGAGGCATCTGACCGTGATGTGTTGGAAATGGCTCTCATTGAGAACCTCCAGCGCGAGGATCTCAATCCGCTGGAAGAAGCCGCCGGATACGTCCGCCTCGTGAAAGAGTTTTCCCTCAAGCAGGAAGAAATTGCCAACCGCGTCGGAAAATCCCGCGCCAGCGTGGCAAACGCTATGCGTTTGTTAGACCTTCATCAGGACATCCAGCTCCTCGTCGCCCACGCCCGCATCACGGTGGGCCACGCCAAGGCGATTCTTTCGATCAAGGATCAGGACACCCAACTCCTCGCCGCAGATCAAGTGGTCCGCCGCCAGCTCACCGTCCGCGCCACCGAGAAACTCGCCCAATCTTACCTCAACGGCCATTCCAGCGAGACCCCGGACGGGAAAAAATCCAGTCTCCCGCGTGAGGTCGACATCCAGGTCCGTGCCATCACCAATCGCCTTCGCGAACATCTTGCCACTCACGTATCGATCCAACACTCGGCGAAAAAAGGCAAAATCGAGATCGAGTATTATGGCGATGACGATCTCCAGCGCCTCATCGAGCTCCTCGGCCTGCCCTGCGGAGATTAAGGCATTTCCATCCCACAGCTGCGCTTGCATGCCCCTGTAAAAGCGCTTATCTAACGTCCATCAAACGCCGCTCCTTCAGTTTCCTGCTTGCCCGCCGCTACCTCAACCCACGGCGGGCCATGCTCTCCTCATTCACCCTGATCTCGCTCATCGGCGTGATGTTGGGAGTGCTCGTCCTCGTGGTGGTGATGGCCGTTTATGCCGGGCTGGAACGCAGTGTGAAAAGCCGCCTGCTCGGCTTCACTCCGCACATCCTCCTTAGTGAGGCCGCTGGCTCCTTTGGCGAGCCGAAGCTCCAGGACTGGCAAGCCTCCGCCCAACGGGCGAAATCCCTCCGCCATGTGCTCGCCGCCACCGCTTTTGTGGCCGATAACGTCATCGTCGATGTCGAATCTTGGCAACGCCCCGTGCTCTTCCGTGGCATCGATAGCTCGGATCCCGCCCAAGTTTCCGGCATCGAAAAAATGCTCGATCTCGCAAACCACCCCACCTCCAAGGCAGACCTCGGAATTGATGACCGCGTCGTGATTTCCTCCCTACTCGCCGAGCAACTCCACATCGGCGTGGGCGATCAACTCCGGCTCTACTCAACGCGGAATTTCCAGGAAGTGATGGATGCCTACAAAGCCACGGAAAACCCACCTCTCCGAGAGGCCCACGCAGAAGTCTGGAAGGATGCCACCGCCCCTCTGACAGCCGAGTGGAAGACCGAAGGTGACGCGGCGCTTGTTTCCATCAGCGCTCTCGCCGAGAGCTATCAAAAGCTGGATTCCTTGCGCGCCGAATCCCTGCGTGCCCCAGAAGCCGAGCTGCTCAACACGCTGCTCATCGCCCTCGAAGCAGGCGCGAAGGACGAAGCTGCCGCTACCTACCGCTTCACGGCTGAGGCAAGAATGGAAATCGGAAAATCCATCGCCGCACTCAATTCCACGGATGCCGAGAAGATGGATGGCGAGACACTCAAGGGCCTCAAAAGCGTGGTGCTGCCGAAGGAGGCACAAATCATCGGTGTCTATCAAGCCTCGCAAATGACCGTCACCCCGGACCTCTTCGTCCCGCTCCCTCTCGCCCAGGATCTTGCCGGGCTGGGAGACTCGGTGCAAGGCATCGCCCTGCGCCTGGACGATCCCTACCTCGCCGAGCAAGTCGCCACGGAATCCCGCAAAATCCTCGGCCCGGAATGGGCGCTGCTTACCTGGGGCGAGCAATACCAAGGCTTCTTCGCCCTCATCAATCAGCAGCGGGTGATGATGTATTTCGCGCTTTCCTTCATCGTCCTCGTTTCCGCGTTCTCGATGATGGCCGTCATGTTCACTGTCACCATTCAGAAACGCCGGGAAATCGGAGTCATGAAAGCGCTGGGTGCCGCGCCCGGGCAGATCGTCCGCGTCTTCCTTTACCAAGGTATGTTGTTAGGTCTGCTCGGTGCCATCCTCGGTGTGGGACTCGGCCGCCTCGTCATTCACTTCCGCGGTGGAGTTCAAGCGATTTTCCGCAGCCTTGGCTTTGATCCGTTCGCCGCGAATTTCACCGGCTTCGATACTTTACCCGCTCATAACAACCCCGCCGAACAAGCCATCATCGCCCTCATGGCCTTCATCCTCTGCTCCATCGCCGCTCTCGTTCCTGCCTTTTTCGCAGCCCGCAGCGATGCCGCCAAATCCCTTAGGAACCTTTAAACATGGACATCTGGATCATCCTCAACGGAGAAAAGACCGGCCCCTTTCGCGATTTTGAAATCCGCCGTAAGATCGAGGATGGCGAACTTGCCACCACCTGTCCCGCTTGGCATGAAGGTTTGCAAAAATGGCAGCCGCTGGGCGAAATCGATCTCTTCAAACGCGAGTTCGACCTCAGCCCCGCCATTCCGGAAGTGGAGCGATTTCCCACTGAGATTGCGCCATCGCCATCGCCATCGCCCGCTCTGCTTAAAAACCACTACGGGCGGCGCTTCTGGGCGCGGTGGTTTGACCTCTATCTCTTTGCCGGTTTCTGGTGGCTGGGCATGTGGGCTGCGGGCCGGGACATCGGCGCGACGATGCAAAACCCATGGATCATGGTCCTTCAATTTGTGCCTTGGTTTGTAGTGGAGACCCTGTTGCTCCAGCACTTCGGGTTCACCCCCGGCAAGTGGTTGCTCGGGCTGCGGGTGCATAATTTGAATGGCTCGCTGATGAATCTTTCAGAATCCTTGCGGCGCTCCGGGCGGGTGCTTTTCACCGGTATCGGCTTCGGCTGGAGTCTGCTTGCGGTGTTTTGCCAACTCCTCAGCCTGATCACCGCGAAGCGCCTTGGGAAACCTCTCTGGGACCACCTCGGCGGGCATCAAGTGGATGTCGCGCCCCTCAATCCTTTGCGGGTCGTGAGCTTGGTCCTTTTGTTTGCCGGGGCGCTTTACCTGCAAACCATCGTCACCTCCCCCTACACCTTCGAATTTCTCTCCAAGCAGTTTCCCGAGCTCAAGGAGTTTTACGAAAAGGGTCCGCCCTGGTGGCATTTGCCCAAGCGGTCTTGAAAATACCCGGAGAGTTGCAAATTTTTCCAATAATCAGCTTGCCAAGTCTCAACTGCCCTCCTAATTGTCCCGCCCCCGCGCGAGCGGGAAATGAAGGCGAGGATAGCTCAGTTGGTAGAGCAGTTGGCTTTTAATCAATTGGTCCTGGGTTCGAGTCCCAGTCCTCGTACTTCCTTCATTCAGAGACGCTTGCCCACGTTTCCACCCGCAGATGGCCACTCTGGCTTTCCCAACTGGATAGGTTAAATCCCATCCTTCGCCGCCGTGCTGGCGCGTCGTAACTCGCTTTGCTGGTTTGCCTGCCAATGGATTCGGCTTCCGATTCGTGTGGCGGATCTTGCGCAGGTGCTTGAAGTTGAAAGGGTGCGGTATTTTAGAAAGTATGTTCCGCCCGACGATTGCTCGTCGTTGACTTTTCCGCCCTCATTTTCGCAAACTACCCACGGCCTATGAAATCTCCTCAAAACCTCCTTTCCCGCCGAGAAATTCTCAAAGGCGGTCTTGCTTCCGCGTTTGCATACTCAGCGCCCATGATCCTTTCGTCCAGAGTTCTCGGGCGCGCAGGTGAAACCGGCCCCAACAGCCGCATCAATATCGGCATCGTCGGCAACGGCCTGATTTCCGACGGCCATCGCGGCTTCTGCCTCACTCAGAAAAGTGTGCAGCTCATCGCCCTCTGTGATGTAAACAAGCAAAAGCTCGATAAGGCCATGGGTGATGCCAAATCCAAGGGCATTACCTGCGATTCCTACAGCGATTCCGGCGAACTTTGTGCCCGTACGGACCTGGATGCCGTGATGGTCACCACTCCCGATCATTGGCACGCTGCCATTTCCATTGATGCAATGCGCCACGGCAAGGATGTCTTTGTGGAAAAGCCGATGACTCTCACCATCGCCGAAGGCAAAGCAATGTGCGCCACCGCAGAACGCCATGGCCGCATCGTCCAGGTCGGCTCGCAACAACGGTCCAACCGTTCCTTCCGCAAAGCCGCCGAACTGGTGCGCAACGGCTACATCGGCACCGTCCACACCGTCGTTTGCCGCTTGGGCGAATTCGCGGAACCCACTCAATTTCCAGAAGAACCCGTGCCAGACTATCTGGACTATGATCGCTGGCTGGGGCCCGTAGCTTGGGAACCTTACAACGAGCAACGCGTAAAGGGCGACTATGGCGGAGGCTGGCGGCGTTTCTGGGAATTCGGCTCACGCAAAAATGGCGACTGGGGTGCCCACCATTTCGATATCGTGCAATGGGCGCTCGGCATGGACGAATCCGGCCCCGAGCTTTTTGTCCCGAAAGGCTTCGATGGCCCCAATCAATACCACACCTACTCCAAAGGCCCCAAAGTCATCCGCGATGGCGATTCCAAAGGTGCGATGATTCGCTTCATCGGTGATAAAGGGGAAGTGCTCGTGGGACGTGATGATAAATTCGAGACCACTCCCGCAGAGCTCAAAGGCATGATTCTGAAATCGAGCGATGCCCACCTCCATGATTCCAATGACCACCGCGCCGATTGGCTCAACTCCATCAAAACCCGCAAGCAACCCATCTGCCACGTCGGCATCGGCCACCGCACCGGCACCATCTGCCTCCTCAGCGGCATTGCCCAACGCCTTGGCCGCCCGGTGAAATGGGATCCCGTCGCCCAGGAAATCATCGGAGATCCCGTAGCCACCCGCATGATGGATCGCCCTCGCCGCGCCGGCTATGCACTCCCGATCTAACTCCAATAACGCACGATTGTGAAAATTTTCCCCGCTCTTCTTCTCGCCGCAGGTCTCGCCGCGCCGGCCTTTGCTTTGGATTCCGCCGCCCTCAGTGCCGTCGCGGCCAAGTTCACCAACCCTTCAGGTGAAGCGCAATACGCCGCCCGCATCGAGCTCAATGGACTCATCGATAAAGCCACCGCCCCCGAGACCGGTGATTCGGCAGCGGTGAGCAAACTCATCGTCCTTGCCATCCAGTCCAACGATACTCCGTTGGAAGCAAAAAAATATCTCCTCCGCGCACTTGGCCGCATCGGTGACGGAGAAGCCGTCGCCGCCCTCATCCCTCTGCTCTCGGATGCGAATGCATTGCTTAAGGAGGAAGCCCGAACGGCACTTGAATCCATCAATGATCCAAAAGCCGCAGCAGCACTTGAAGCGGCTCTTGCCAAGACGCAGGATAAGCGCGAACTCATCGCCCTCGCCAATTCGCTTGCCTCGCAAAAATCCCCTTCATCCGTCTCCGCGCTTGCCCCTTTGGTGATCAACAAGGATCCCGCAATTGCCAAAGCAGCCTTGCAAGCAATCGCTAAAATCGGTGGAGCACCTGCCACAGAGACGCTTCTCAAGGCCCATGCCAGCTCCATGGTCAGTCCAGCCCTCAAGCCGGATATAGAAATGTCAGTGCTCCTCGCTACCCCCGAGGATGCCAAGAGCACGATGCAGATCTATCAGATCTCCAACTCTGAAACCGTTAAGTCCGCCGCGTTTCTCACCCTGATGAAGACTGCTCCGGCAGATGCCAAGCCCGCGATCATCGAAGGCGCATTGAAAAGCCCGTACTATAACCTCCGCCACGAGGCCATCGCCGCAGGCATCCGCGCTGCTCTGCCAAGCCTCACAGCGAGTCTATCGCAAAACATCTCACAAATGCCCCTCGAAGATCGGCTCATCGTTCTTGCGAACATCCACACTCTCAAGCCCACCGATGCGGCTGAGAAAATCGCTCTCAGCCAGATCGCCTCGGCGGATGAAACGGAAAGAATCGCCGCCATTTCCGCCCTCGGCCAAATCCCCACCAAGGCTTCGTTCGCCGCCCTCCTTCAAGCAGTGGGTGCTCGTGAGCCTTGGGCGAACCAAGCCGCATCCGCTGCTATCGCCACCGTGAAATTCCCGGATGCCGAAGCCACCTTGCTCACCATGCTCAAGGGCGCTTCCAGCCCGGATAAAATCCTCGCCCTCAAGGCCATCGTCACCCGTCCTTTACCCGAAATCGGCATGGTCCTTATAAATATTATCACAGGCTCCGATGAAGCAGCTGCCAAGGAAGCGATGAAATCTTTCTACTTCACCGCCTCTCTCGATGATCTCCGTGCCCTGTGCGCGGAGGCAACCTCCACGGCTGACGCGGACAAGAAAAAAAGCCTCAACTCCATCGCCTCACGCATCGCCACCCGCATCAACACTGAAGAAGCCGCAGCTCTCGCTAAATCGCTTCAATAATGTTTCTAATGGAATTCAAAATCTATTTTTGTTTGGACAAAAATGATTGAAAGTAAATTGCAGGCTTAACGTATTGGCCTGTAATGAGCAACGAAGATACGGCTGCGGTGGAAAAGCTTCATGCGGTCTATGGCCAAATGAAGAAGGAGTTAGGCCGAGTGATCGTCGGCCAGGATGAAGTGGTGGAGCAAGTCCTGATGGCCATCTTTTGCCGCGGCCATGCGTTGTTGGTTGGGGTGCCGGGCTTGGCGAAAACTTTATTAGTATCAACTTTGGCGCGCGCCCTGGATCTCAGTTATAAACGCATCCAATTCACCCCGGACCTGATGCCCACCGACATCACCGGAACTGATGTGTTGGAGGTGGACCCGGAAACCGGCCGACGTGCATTCCGCTTCGTCCACGGCCCCTTGTTTGCCAACCTCGTCCTTGCGGATGAGATCAACCGCACCCCGCCTAAAACCCAAGCCGCTTTATTGGAAGCGATGCAGGAACACCATGTCACCGTCGGTGACCACACGCTACCATTGCCTAATCCATTTTTCGTTCTCGCCACTCAGAATCCCATCGAACAAGAAGGCACCTACCCTTTGCCCGAGGCCCAGTTGGACCGCTTTCTTTTCAATATCATTGTCGATTATCCGACCGAGGCGGATGAGCGGGAAATCATCCGTC
>Ga0105048_10003350_pt1 | contig 26256 bp, 25 predicted proteins | sample MAT05_FD_78382 | JGI IMG/M metagenome (GOLD analysis project Ga0105048, IMG submission 78382) | Freshwater microbial communities from Lake Fryxell liftoff mats and glacier meltwater in Antarctica - MAT-05 | ecosystem: Environmental > Aquatic > Freshwater > Ice > Liftoff microbial mat | place...
ATGTGAGTAGGTTGAAGTATCAAAGCGGTCATTTCCCCTTTGAAATTCTGCTTCGGCAGGCCTTGCCCAGAACGGTCCCAGACCTTAAAACAGTGGCCAAAGCACCTATAGCTCAATTGGATAGAGCATCGGTCTACGGAACCGAAGGTTTGAGGTTCGAACCCTCATAGGTGTATTTTCTTAACTGCAATCGAGCCGATATCTTAGCTCGATTCCACTCGAAGCGGTCACCCTACCTGTTTCGAGAAATTGACCCACTAATTCAATTTTTACACGTCCAATTACGATTAAACTCCATGCACTCCGTGTCGGTATAGCTGGAAAGCAATAATCGCGGCCATCGGAGTGTCGCCGTGCAAATAACCTGCGTCGGTGTGCTACGAAACCTACGCGTGCTGGACTTTCAAAAACGTCAGCGTTGCCTGCTCCGATCAGGTCGAGCCGAATCCAATGCGGATAGCTCAAAAGATGACCCAACAGCGTTTTGGGGGACCCCCGCGGGGAATCAACGGGAAAAGGAGCATCCTCGTCAGATACGCGGCGCAATGGCCGATCGCCGACAAGTCTTCTGACGAGATGCTGCTCTTCGTTGATCGGATTCAATTTGAAGCGGCTGACCTCCAGGGAGTCGAAGGAGACGAGCAGAAAAGGAGACGACAAATCGATAGGCCCTCCTGGCACACCGATCCCATGCAAGAAGTGCGGGCTCTGATGTCGGATATTGCAACGCCGCCGGACGGCGACGAGATCCACTTCTTGTTTCTCTCCAGCCTGACGGAGGCTCAACGCGAGGAGGTCTTGGTGGAAGCTTTCCGGGACGGGCGTGCCAAAGGCGCCATGACGGCTCGGGCTGCCGGCATGAAACTGGACCAGCTCAAAAGCGCGCACTGGTTGATGTCCGAAACAATGCACGGCGTCCACGAACTGCACCGCCGCATGTACCTTCCGCTACTGGCCGAGACCCCGTTGCGTACCGGTCCCTACCAAGCGATTCACGAACGGCCGCGCACCGCCGAATTTAACGTTTCCGTGCACTTGACCTTTACACTGAAATAGCCGAAGGGAAAAAGAGTCGGCCAGTAGTATCACCGGCAGAGACGCATGTGGTAAACTTCCAAGGGATCTAGGGAGTGCCGAGAATTGCAACGAAAGCCAGTTCAACAAAACGTTACACTCGACTTCGCGGTCGGCCTCAAATACTACAGTCACGTTCACTGTGCGAAACGGGTGAACTTAACTTAATCGTTCGGAGACAGAGGTTATGGAAGGGGATGTGCCGGACGCTACCACGGCGGTGATCCGCGAACTCATCGTGCGAGTTGTTCGCGTTCCGATGCCCGAGCCGCATCGGACGGCGAGCGGTGTGGTCGCCGAGTCGCCGCTAGTTCTCACCGACGTGGTCACCAACAGCGGCATTGTCGGCCACAGCATGGTGTTCACCTACACCGCCGCCGCCCTGACGCCGACCGCCGACCTCATCCGCAATTGCGGGCCGCTGGTGGTGGGTCAGCCGCTGGCCCCGATCGAGATCGAGCAGTCGCTCGCCCGGCGGTTCCGGCTGCTCGGGACACAGGGGTTGGTCGGGATTGCACTCGCGGCCATCGACATGGCCCTATGGGACGCCCTCGCCCGTGCCCATGGATTGCCGCTCGTGCGACTGCTCGGCGGGGTAGCCAAACCCATCCGTTGTTACGGGGCAGTCGGGTTCGACGGCGCGGACAGGTCCGCGGCGGTGGCCGAGCGGTGGGCGGCGCGAGGGTTCACCGGAGTCAAGGCCAAGATCGGCTACCCGACCGTTGGCGGGGACTTAGCGGTCGTGCGGGCCATCCGAGAAGCCGTTGGCCCGGGGGTGAGCATCATGGTGGATTACAACCAGTGCCTCACCCCGGCTGAGGCGATCGAGCGGCTGCGGGCGCTCGACGGGGAAGGGTTGGCCTGGGTCGAGGAACCGACGCTGGCCCACGACTACGCCGGGCACGCGCTAGTGGCCCGGGAGGCGCGGACCCCGATCCAATGCGGGGAGAACTGGTGGGGAGCGATGGACTTGCGACACGCGATCGCGGCAGGTGCGTCGGACTACATCATGCCTGACGTGATGAAGATCGGGGGAGTGACCGGGTGGCTAAGGGCCGCCGCCGTTGCCCACGCCGCCGGACTGCCGGTGTCCAGTCACCTGTGGCCAGAGGTCAGCGCCCGTCTGTTGTGCTGCACCCCGACGGCGCACTGGCTTGAGTACGCGGACTGGTGGAACCCGATCCTGGCAACCCCGCTCCAGATCGAGGGCGGCATGGCGGTCATAGGGGACGGCATCGGTAGCGGGGTCGAGTGGAACGAGGAAGCCGTCCGGCGGTTTGCGGCGTGACTCGCACCTCGATTGAGCACGTAAACGAATGGAGCACTCCACCGACCCCGTGTCGGTGGTAGGGCAATCGCTTTGAGATTTTATTATATGTCTGTAGCTGATCCGTTGTTGCTCCACCGACCGGGGTCGGTGGAAGCTTTGTGCCCTTGCGATTGCTGTAGGTTCGCGACCCAGAGGCATCACTTCGACTTTAAACTGCGAAAGAACTTGGTTTGGTAAGCCCTCTATTGAGCGTTGCGACGCGCTTTACTGCTTACCCCTCAAGGCTTTTGTGAACCGTAAAATTTCCGAGGCGCGCTCTCGCGTCAATTTGGTGGCGGTCGGGTCCCGTGCTGTATCGAGCAAGATCTGCTGTACTTGCGTTTAATGCGCTCGATCGAGCAGAACCCGTTCAGCCTCAGAATTTAAGAGTAACTCGCCATGTAAGGTTAACCAACCAAGGGCCGACAGCAAACCTGCGAGATAAAATGTGCCACTCAGCTTTAGGCGCTGCACGACAGTTAGTCACCGCATATCTGGATTAATTGGGTGGATTTCATAATTCCGTTCGCAAGGAAATTTGTTGCGAACGATTTTAACATTTTGGAGGTCTTCGGCGCTTACTGTTTTTGCTTTTGGATATCCGAGACAGAACTCGTCGCGATCGATTGACCAGATATGACATGGGAAGCGGCTGAGGTGTGCTCGTGTTTTTTCATCGATGTAGGATTACTAAATTAGGGTTGCAGGCGCTCAACCTTTTCACGAGTCATTCATCAACCCATGAAGGCCCTCATGTTTCCCCACATTGCGATTCGTTTCTACAGGAATTCCTGTGTTTTCGTATTCGTACTCAGTCCGTAGGACGGTACTCGTACTCGGCAGGTCTTAGCCTTTTCGAGTACGAGTACCAGTTCATTGAGAACGAGTGCGAGTACGAAGGAAGCAGAAAAGACGTAGGTAATGATGTAATGATGAGGCATTTATACAATCATCCAAATCATAGAATCAGACTTTCAGTGCTTGTGATCGCCCTGTGGTTCTTCCTTGAAGTCCCCAGAGTAGGGAGTGCCGTCGATCACACCCGATATCGTTCCAGCGTATTCTTGAACGACGCCTAGCTTCTCATGATTGCCGACAAATCGCGACGCAGTTCCCGGTTTGTCACCGTCTTGCGGAGCGGCCTTCAAGGTCACTTGCAAAACGGGATCGAGAATACTCAGTTCGATTGCTTCGGAAGAAATCGGAACTGGCGACTTCTCATCCGAGCCAAGAACATATACCGTTCCTTCTTGTTTTGAATGATCGACTTTGAACTCGACGTGATACTTGCCTCCGCCCCAATCGGCAACGGTGCCGTCATGCGGTCCCGTTCCGTGCCCGCCATATCCACCGTCAGCAGTGTGAGCATGCCCGTGTTCATCGGCGGCGCTACTTGATTTCGCTGGCGGCGTCATGGTTGTTGTCTCTTGCATGCAGCCAGTCGATGCAAAGAGGCAAATTGAGAAAGTGATTCCAGCGGACGTAAAGACGGTTTTCATAAAATGGTTCCTTTGAGGTGATTGAGCGGTTTTGATAAATCGCGAAAATTGAACGGGTACTTGTAATCGAGATGGGGATCAGATCGTTTCCATGTTTTCTCCTTCTGTTTCAAGCTTTGCCAGGCGCGCGGCGTCTTTACCGCTGAACTTCCAAAACAAGCCTGGATGCAATAAGAATTCGCAAAACGTCGATGTGATCAGGCCACCCAAAATCACGGTTGCAACCGGATAGAGAATCTCGCGACCTGGTTCCTGCCCGCCAACGACAAGTGGTATCAGACCAATCCCGGCGGTGAGTGCTGTCATCAGGACGGGTGCGAGTCGCTCAAGGCTACCGCGAATCACCATCTCTTGCGTGAATTCCTCGCCTTCGGAGTTCATCAAATGAAAATAGTGCGTCACCAGAAGGATGCCATTTCGGACGGCGATTCCGCCCAGTGAAATGAATCCGACAAGGCTTGCGACGGTCAAGTTCTGTTGCGTGATGATCAAAGCTACTACGCCACCGATGAACGCTGTCGGCAATGCGTTGAGTATTTGAAGTGCGATACGCACCGATGGAAACAGGAGCAATAGCACTACAAACATGCCGACGACCGAGACAGCAGCGAGCACGGCGATGAGTTGTGTAGCGCGTTGTTGGCTTTCGAATTGGCCGCCGTACTCGATGAAGTATCCGACGGGGACTTGCACTTGATTGCTCACGTTCGCCTTGATCGCGGCGACGGCACTGGCAAGATCGCGTCCTTGCGTATTGCAGCGGATAACGATGCGCCGCCGGGCATTTTCTCGATTGATCGAATTGGGTCCCAACCCTTCGCTTATTGTCGCGACTTCGCTCAATTCGATTTGTCCTCTGTCTGGCTCGGATACCATCTTGGGAAGATCGATCCTCAATCGACCTAGGTTTGCGTAGTCGGTTCGATAGGCTTCTTCTAGTCGAACGAGCAAGTCAAATCTGCGTTGACCTTCGAGCACTTGCGAGACGACTTCGCCTTGCAATGCCGTTTGCAGAACGGTGGCTACGTAGGCTCGAGTTAAACCATAGTACGCAAGCTCTTCAGGACGCAGTTCAATGTGCAATTCGGCTGTTTCTCGGATTGGTTCGACAATCGGTGGTGTAATTCCCGGAGTTTCGGAGATCGATGTTTTGATCTGTTCAGCGACGTGTTGCAGCGTTCCCAGATCGTCGCCATGTACCTTGATTGCGATTTGCGCATAGACACCTGAGACCATGTGGCTGATCAAGTGGGCCAGTGGTTGTTCGACTTCAATATCGACACCAGGGGCTTCCTTGGACAAACGCACAAGCAGCGTTTCGAGAATCGCTTCTCGATTGTGATTGGCCGCTGGATTCATGCTGAGAATATATTCGCCAACGTTGACTGGCGATGCGTGCTCGTCCATCTGAGCACGACCAGTTCTTCGCACAAAATGGTAGATCTCGCCATCCGGGTTTGCATCGCTCTTTTGCATTGAGAGAAAGACACCGTCGATCGCTTTGGAAACCTGATTCGACGCAGACAAGGAAGAACTAGGAGGAAGTGTCACATTGACTTGCACACTTCCTTCATCGAAAGGAGGCAGAAAGTTGCGTCCTAGTTGCATCATCTGAAATGCAGCAATTCCGACGACGATCCAAGTTAAGAGCAGCAGCGTTCCAGGCATCGCCATACTTATTCTGATGAGAACCTTGACCGTCTTTTTGAGGCCTGCCAACAGGAATCCATCCCCTTCCCGATGCGTTGCTTTCGAATTGGGTAGCAGATAGAAAGAAAGGACTGGCGTTACTGTGAGCGAAACGAAGAACGAAGCCAAAATCGATACGATGTACGCAAAACCAAGCGGTGCAAAGAGCCGACCTTCAACGCCAGACAAAGCAAAGAGAGGAAGGAATACCAATATGACCACGGCAGTACCAAACAGGATCGCACTGCGAATTTCCTTGCTCGCTTGATAGACGACCAACAACGAAGAACGAGGCGCGGCAGCGGCATTGTTTTCTTTCAATCGACGGAAAATGTTTTCGACATCGACAATCGCGTCATCGACCAGCTCACCCATCGCAACTGCTATGCCACCAAGCGTCATGACATTGATGGATAACTCACTCCCCGTAATCCATCCGACAAACCGAAACACTAGCATTGTTAATACGAGTGATAGGGGAATCGCTGTCAGCGTAATGAATGTCGTTCGAAAGTTCAGTAAGAATAGGAAGAGCACGATGACTACCAAGACGGCACCGATTACCAACGCTTCGGCCACGTTGAAGATGCCGCGGTCGATGAAGTTCTTGAGTCGAAATAATTCGGAATTGATGACGACGTCAAAGGGGAGTGATGCCTCAATTTCTGCAAATGCTGCCGCGACGTCCGTAGTCAGTTTTCTGGTATCGATGTGAGGTTGTTTGACGACTGTAAATACAATTCCGGACTTGCCATCAACGCTGCCATCACCTCGCTTTTGTTCCGGACCTTCCACGACGCGCGCGACTTGTTCAAGAATTACCGTCCGCTTAGCAAGTCGTTTCACTGGAATGTTTTCAAGTTGCTTAATGACTTTCTCGGAACGAGGCCCCAGTCGTCCGAGGATTCGTATCGGCCGTTCCGTCTCGCCAGTTATGGCAAATCCTCCGCTGGTGTTGATGTTGCTTTCGCGGAGTGCCAACTCGACGTCTTGTAGGGTAACACCGTACTCGAGCAGCGCCGTAGGATCGATCAGAATTTGATACTGCTTCCGATCGCCACCCTGCATGAAGACTTCTGCCACGCCCGTGGTCTTGAGTATACGTGGACGGATCACCCAATCGGCGATCGTGCGCAGATCGAGAAGTTGTTTCGCTTCGGAATAGAAGTTGGCTTCGTAATTCTTGCCATTGATTTGAAGTGTTGCTGTTCCCACGTCATGAAGCGGTTGACTGGATACGGAATCAAGCTGCTGCGTCCATTGCGATTGCTCGACAACTACCGGCTTCCAGGTCTTGTGGTCGTGTCGATCTTGAGCAATCCAAACAAACACTTCGGATTTGTCGGACTTCGAGACCAATTCTGCAATCAAGCCAGACTCAGCAATCTGAGCGAGTTTTCCACCCGTTGGTCCAAGCTGGCGATAGATGCCTGCGACAACGATTTGTCCCGTGATCGACGACGGCGGTGTCATCTGCGGACGAATTCCTACAGGCAATATGCCTTCCAATGTCGTAAGCCGTTCTTGAACCGTTTGGCGAGCCGCGCGAATTTGTGTCGACCAATCAAACTCGATGTAGATGATGTTGAGCCCAGACGTAGACTGGCTGCGGACCGCTTGCACGCCACTGGCACCCATCAGTGCAATTTCGATGGGCTGAGTGACGAGGGTCTCAACTTCTTCTGTGGCTAGTCCTGGAGCTTCAGTGATGATAATCACTCGTGGCCGATCGAGATCGGGAAACACATCAATCGACATTTGTGTTGCGAGATAGGAGCCATAGACGAGCACAAACAGACTCGCCATGACAACCAGCATGCGATAACGCAATGAGAAGCGAATAATTGAATCTAACATTGGCGATGGATGATTGTTGATTGTTGATTGTTCATCAATGGGCCGCGTGAGTAGTACCATCGGGATGCACATGAAGTCCGGGTTGCTCACCGCTCGCGGTTTGAGCCTTCAAGATTCGATTCAGCGAAGCCGCAGCGTTCTGTGCGAGATACGACCCGATCGCGATGCTGCCATCGTTTGCGATGATGACGTGTCGACGATCTTCGTGTAGTATGCGGACCGACAGTTGTTTGAAGAGGTCGCCATTCTGACGGAACACATAAGCCTCAGCTCCTTCGCGGACAACACCCTCGGTGGGCATCACAAAAACGTTTGTGAACTTCTCGACGGGAATATGAAGCTTGGCTCGCTGGCCAGGACGAAATCTCCATACCTTGAGTGATCTACCTTGACGCTCGATCGACCGCGATTGATTGGAAAGCGGAATGAAGAAATCAAAAGTTCGATTATTCTTGTCGATCGTATTAGCGAGATGGCGTATTTCAAACGACTGATTGAGCGGTTGCCATTTGTCCGCCTGATCTTCAGAAAATTCAATTTCAATCGGACGTTGTTCTTGAACAGCTTGTTCAAGAGATGCTGCTTCGCGTTTGAAAGCATGTCCGACGACGAACAAGTTTTGGTGATTCGAAAGGTTAACTAGAAGCTGCCCGGCTTGGACCTGCTGTCCCAGTTCGACGGACAATTCTTGTACTTCGTAATAAAAATCACCACCATCGTGCGACACATCCGATGGTGTGCTTGTTAAACTTGTAGCGGTTCCACTCGTCGAACCGAGTTCTTTCGGTTGGCGTCGGGGAGGTGCTTTGACGTCGATCGACGAGACAAAGCTGCCTGTTTCGACTTTTGCGACTTGCTCAGGACTCAATCCGCGATTCAGGAGTTCCTGACGCGCTGATTGAGCCAAGGTTGCTTGGCGATTGATTTCACTTCGCGATTCGATGAGCCGGCTCTGCGGTATCGCTCCCGAATTGACGCCGCTCGATAGCCTTTCGATCTCTGCGTTGAGGATCCCGGTTTCGCGGATCGCTTTAAAGAGTTGTGTTTGCGTCGCTTGGAGATACTCGCTGAAGAGTTGAAGTGAGAACAAAGCCTCGCCGGGTCGCACCGTATCGCCGGGAAAAACATGAATCGAGGCGACGACGCCCACGGCTGATGCAGTGACACCGCGATCTGAAAGTCCTGGCTGGTCAGCTATCTCGCCGGGTATCAAGACACTTCGCCATTGGTCTTGCAATTTGGCCGGCGCGACGATCAGTCCGAAGTTCTTCCGAGCCTGTTCGCCAACCTCCAAAACGGTCTGTCTTTCCGATTTGTTGCTCGTAGCAGACTTAGCGGCTGGAGATCCTTCCGTAGACCGTGGAAATAGCTGCACTCGGAAACTCCAGACGGCGAAAGCGATCGCAACGACCAGTAACGGGCCTGCTAAAGTGCGTATTTTTAGTTTGAAGTTTTTCATCGCTATTCTCACGGAAATGAACAAAGTCGAAACGGAATTGACATGGCAGATCGACTCACATCTTGAAAGCTTCGAGCGAAGAGCCGCGATCAAAGCGGACAGCACACGGTAAAGAGATCGCTTAAATCAATAGCGACGAGTGCAAAATATAGATTGGTAGCGCCGACCGAAGGCAACAAAGGTCTATGTGCCTACGAAACTGTTGAACAACGATAGGATATTCCCAATTCCCTACAGAATGCGAATGCTCCATCGTAATCTTCAAGCAGTTGACACTACGCTGGTTGCCCCAGCAAAAGCAGGCAGATCAGCAGCAGAGAGAGTAGTCGGTTCAATATTGGATTCCCAGAGGTCCTGTCAAGTATACCACTCAGCTTCCTCCCAGGGTAGGTCAGTGTTGAAGTAGTTATGGGTGTTTAGGGCCATCACCTGTGACGATTAGTACAAGACCACAATGACGAAGTGGACGTGATCGGCTACCATGTCCTCCCGGAACTCCCGACCCAATATCCACTTCAATATCAAACTGTAAGCTGCCAGGGCATTGACGGGACGGCAAGCGGAGAGTCACCAACGATGAGTGATACGAGCAATGATGATGGCAGACGTAATCATGTGGAATGAGCGATATGGTAGCGACGAGTACATCTACGGAACTCAGCCGAATTCTTTCCTCGCAGAGAACGCCAAACTTCTCACTGGCCCAGTACTTAGCCTAGCAGAAGGCGAAGGGCGAAACGCCGTCTTTCTGGCATCACTTGGATTGGATGTACTGGGAGTCGATGGATCAGAAGTTGGACTCGCAAAGGCTAGAACCCTAGCCGAATCGAGAGGTGTTTTCATTCGAACCGAGGTTGCCGATCTTGCAACGTATGAGCCGCATGAGAATTTCTTCGGTACCGTCGTATCCATCTCTTGCCATCTCCCGAGTGAAGTTCGAAAACGATTGCATCGTTTGGTGGAACGAAGCCTAAAACCTGGCGGAATTTTCTTGCTCGAAGGGTATACGAATTCTCAACTCTCCAGGGATACTGGCGGTCCAAAAGAACCAGATCTGCTTGCAAGCCGTTCCGAGTTAGAGGCGGATTTTCAAAATTGTGATTTGATTCTTTCCCAAGAGATTGAGCGTGAAGTTATTGAAGGTGAGTACCATTCCGGTCTGGCTTCCGTCGTCCAGTTCATTGCAAAGAAGAGGGCATTGCCATCACAAAAAACGTGACATCCAAAATACAAGTCCGCCCTCCAGAACATTCATCCGGTGACACGTAGTTTTTTGGGGAAGTCCAATGTCGTCAGAAAATTACTTTCGTGCAGCGTTAGGAATGGTCATTCTTCTGACGGTTGTCGTCACGGGCTTCCATCGCTACAAAGCAGCCCAATCCGGAGAGAAAATCTCTCGAAAGGAAGAAGGCTATGCGTTCGCCGTGGTCCTGCGATCTGCTGGACTTTTGCTGTTTGTTGCAACCTCCGCCTATTTGATTGCTCCCGCATCGGTTCAATGGTCAACCATTGCAATCCCAATCCCCATTCGTTGGATCGGGGCTATTGCTGGGCTGTTCAGTTCCGTATTGATGTATTGGACGCTCAGCAGTTTAGGAAAGAACTTAACGGACACCGTTGTGACACGGGCCGATGCAACGTTGGTCACTCATGGCCCGTATCGCTGGGTAAGGCATCCATTCTATGTCACGACCGCTTTGGTGATGGTTTCGGTAACGCTACTCACCGCGAATGGGCTAATCGGTCTTGGATGCTTAGTGGTACTTGCGATGCTGGCCGTCCGGACACCCAAGGAAGAACAAGTTCTCATCGAACGGTTTGGACAGAAGTATCTCGAATACATGAAAGTCACGGGTCGATTCTTTCCACGGTTATCGACGAAACGAAAAAGCGACAGTGGGGATAATCGTCGTCACCCATGAAAATCGCTTCTTGGAGGTGTCGTTTCGATCTACGAGATTAAGATGGGGAAATCCATCAATCCGTGGCGAGCAACCAAGCTAGTGGCGTTCAGCGAGAAGTGTCGGAAAGTCCGGGTTCAAGAATTTGCGATTGCGATCGAATCTAAGAAGTATTTTCACGTCCGTTTTTGTTCCTCGCAAATTTTGCAGGTCCATATCGACATAGGTTTGGCTACTGTCGGTTTTCAACCTGCGGGGCCATATCTGACCGCTACCGAATACCCGATATTCATTTCATGTTTGCATCGTTGACCGGTTCAAAAAGTGTTGTGTTTCGCAACTCCGCCAATCGTATAATTGGGGTAACGTTGCAAAGCAGCGACTCCTGCTTCATGGCTGTTTTGACCTGGTACGAGAACGTGGTAGGGGTATCCATAACCGATGCGTGGCAGCAGGGATACATTCCAAAGATCCGTTGCGCCACTCGCCACCGCCAACAACTCCAGTCGCATGTAGCGTGCCTGTTGCTCGACACGCTCATCAGCCAATTGTGCGGCCATCGAGGCACGGGTCATGAAGCGCTCGCGATCGAAGTAGTTGTTTCTATCGTCTTCGCTGACATCGCTCGCAAGCGCTTCTCTCCATCGACGAAGCGGTAAGGCAATAGATTCCGCAGCGGTCCGGTTAAGGAGGAAAGTGGGTATCGACACCTTTCCGCCATTCGCAGTCTCAATCATGACTGCTTCGATATTGTACGACCATGGTCCTGGGCCTGATTTGATGAGCCATTTTTCGATGTCGCGAACATCTTCGATCTTGGCATTCTCTAAGTGTGCGATCGTCATCGGTAGGATGTTGCGATAAACCGGATCCAGTTGCGAGAACAAAACACCGCCGACGTAAACCTCCGATAATGCGCGTTTGATCACGAGAGGCTTGATATCGAACCCGACAAATTCCCCTTGAATTCGTTGACCGTCGATCAGTCTCCAGCCTCCAGCAGTGGCAGCATTCCGTTCCGCGACAGTCGATTCCGACCCGGACAAAGTTTCGACGATCTCAGGCGATTTAGCGTGTGGGATTTCGCGGGAGAGTACTTTCCCGTTGAGTTGCGTAAGTTCGTTAGCCCGGCTGGTTGGCCCTGCGGCCTTTTCTCGTTTCGCCATTTCCGCTCGAACAAACGCTTGATCCGTATCCGATAATTGCATTAAGTCTAGCGCGATAAGCCTATGATCTGCGGTTCTTAGGACGACCAGCTCTTTGTTGGCTGAAACTAATTCTGCCTCGACATTATACCTGCCTGACTTGTCTTTCCACTCGTGTGCGTTTAAGCGATCCTTACCGGCCGCGGATATCGCGACAAACGCAAGTAGCAGTATGCAAGCGTTTACTCTCATTTCTAATCCTCTTTTTATGCGCCCAAATGCCAATTTGAATGCCAACCAGAAGCTGACGATTAGGCCAAGACTGCAATTCTTGTACCGATTTTTGCTTAACCGTCTTAGGGATGAGGGAGTGGGACCGACTTTGATGCAGCCGTACATCGATTTGCGGAACTTTTCGTAAACTTCGGGTGCATTGGCCAGTTTGACGTGATGCGTCCGAACGCTCGACTGGCAGCAGTTGCATATTCGTTGATCGTTAGTCATTCAGCGTGCGCTATGGATGCAGCGCTGGTACGGGAGTGCATTCTACGATATGTTTTAACTTCAGATGCCATTTTTTACCTTTCTGTAAGGAACGGACGTTGTGAGCCAGACCTCATTGTCGTTGCCGGTATTAAGTCAAATAGACATTCCACTAGAACGGGATCTATTTTTATGTGCGCTTCTCGGGCATTGGTGGGGACGGCGAAAACGTTAGGAGGCGAGGTTACGGCACAGAGTGAACTTGGAAAGGGAAGCACGTTTATAGTCACGATTGCAACGGGCAACATGGAAGGAGTCGCGCTGATCGATCCGTGTCCTCACACAATGCATTCTGAACTGGTCGGAGAACCGCTCCCCGAAATCCGACTTAACTGCTGTATCTTGATTGTCGACGACAGGCGTGAAATACGATATTTAAGTAAGCATTTTTTGAGTCAGGCTGGGGCAACGACACGCGAGGCGGAAGACGGCGAGCAAGCCATAGGCATCGTTACCGAATTGATGAGTCAGGGGTCCTTGTTTGCTCTCATCCTGCTCGACATGCAAATGCCACGTCTGGACGGCTATGCGACAGCCACTCATCTTCGAGCACTTGGCTACATAGGGCCGATTATCGCACTTGCCGCAGATGCGATGCAGGGAGACATGAGTCGCTGTCTCGAATCCGGTTGTGATGACTACTTGAGCAAGCCAATCGACAAGCAAAAGCTACTTGAAAAGGTGGTCTATTTTCTGGGAAAGCGGCATAAAAGACAAGGTTAAGAAAAAGCTGGACCGTGTGGTCTGAGCGTGCGAGTCTAGCGGCATCCGCCCTCGTGAAAATGAACTGTCTGGGCTTGGCTTTCAACTACAATCACGACTCAGCCAAGGGGTAAAAGTGCACTAAGAGGTAAAAGTGCGTTGGGAAGCAAAATAGCGTAAGGCAAGAGTCACTCGAAATGAAAATCCTGTTCCTTCATGGTTGGCATTCACGTCCAGGTGGAGTTAAGCCTACGTATCTCAGAAAGTGCGGTTGCCTGGTCTACAATCCAAAGCTCGATGACGACGACTTTCAAGCGGCTATTCGAACCGCTCAAGCGGAGTTCGATTTGAATGAGCCCGATTGCGTCGTGGGGGCATCGCGCGGGGGTGCAGTTGCATTGAACATGAATTCTGGCGAAACACCGCTCGTACTGCTTTGTCCTGCCTGGAAAAAATGGGGCGCCGCGAAACGTCTCAAGCTCAATTCTGCGATCCTACATAGTCGCAATGACGATGTTATTCCATTCGAGGACAGCGAGGAATTGGTTTCGAAAAGTCAATTACCACCGGACTTGTTGATCGAAGTCGGCAACGATCATAGGCTTGCGGACGATACCTCACTGTCGATACTTCTTTGGGCCTGCGAGCAACTTTCAGAGAACAACCAACTGCCGTGTCTCGTCGACGACTTACCATCGAAAACGCAATCCGTTCGCAATCAAGACGAAACGATGCAGGCAGATGCCAGCTATATCTGCGACGCATGTGGCGAATTGATCATCATTCCGCTGGACTTTACCGAGGGAAGCACTCAAGAATATGTTGAGGACTGCCCGGTCTGCTGCCGAGCAAATATCATTCACGTTCAGTTTGATCAAGACGGTAAGTCATCCGTTTGGGCGGAACCAGAACAGGACTGAAGAACACACCCTGAACTACGTCAAGTCAGCGGTTAACTGTTCCAGTTGTAGGCGCATACTCTCTCGCATGAATTCGTCGAGAGGAGATAAATCGATGTTCTGCGAAGCTAAGTTGGATTTCCCAATGACCAAGCGAGCTGACACCGCGACGGTTTCGCCCTTCATGCCTGTGGCTTTGATAGAGACAGAATTTTGCTCAAGTTTCAGGATCTCGGCGGTGATTTGCAGCGTCTGATTTGGTTCCATGAAGTCCGCAAACCGGACGTTCCTGGCCTCCTTCAGCACCAAGAGCGAGTTTTCGAATCCCTCGGTCGCTCGAATCAACCAACAGGAGGCTTGAAAAAGCGCTTCGAGCATCAGAACGCCAGGCATTACCGGGAAAAGCGGGAAGTGGTCTCGCAAATAGTCTTCGTCTGCACGCATATGCCGCTCGGCGACAATTCTTTCGCCTCGAACTAACTCTGTTATTTTGTCCAACTGCTTAAATCGCATCGGGTAATGCCTCTTCCTATCGCCGTCTCGGTCCGGTTTCGCGCTGTAATGGGCAAGTGTAAAGCAGAGACTTGGATTCGCAAAGACGTTCGAACGGGAAACGATTCTTCATACGCCGTCGACGACGTCCAGCACCATGATCTTTCCGTCACCCATTCGTCCGCTTCTCGCAGTGTCAATGATCGTCTTGAGTACTTCCTCGACCCTTAGGTCGGCGACATAGAGGGTAATTTCAACCTTGGGCAAGAAGGCAAGGGAATATTCTGTGGCTAAGTATTGATCCAAGTAGCTTTTCTGACGACCGAAGCCCTTTACTTCGGTAACTTGTAAGGCTTCCAACGGAGATAGCCGGAGGTTCTCTAACAAACGCTCCGCCAAGTACGGTCGGACAATAGCGATGACTTGTTTCATAAAGTGGGGCTATCGCTTCGCATCGGAATTCGTAGCCTCTTTTGCTTTTTCGGTCGAAACGGCCGTTTCACGATCGGATTCCATGTTCAATTCTGGATCAAACGGTTTTTCATTTCGGTAGTGCTCACGCAGCTTTTATGCGAGCGGCTTTCGCCACTCTTGGCTGCTATTACCGAAAGAGAGACCAGAATAATGAAAAACCCTTGAGATTGTAAGGTTGAAACCATGCAATTGAAAACTCGAAGCGCGCTTAGGCGAGCGGCAGGCTGAAAACTACCAGTGTGATACAGCCCCTCTCCGGCCTTTCAGGCCGACTCTCCCAGAGGGAGAGTGACTTCACCCTCCCTAGGGGAGGGTCGAGCGAAGCGAGGGGAGGGTATGACTCATTCTGCCGCTCGCCTTACTGGACTTAGACAATTGACAATTTTACCTTGAATCCAAGTAAGGGGGAGTGTTCGGAAGTGATTTCAACCTCCGTTTCGTCCAGAGAATGGCAATCCGCCCTCAAAGTCCCGGTTATCTCCGATATTACTGAAACGTATAACGTCAAAGTTGCTCGTTTAAGAGACGAATCATTCACGTACAGCGTCTACGTCCCACAAACGCAAACCGTGTCTAAGATGCAAACGGTCACCAATGCAATTCCTGTTGTCAAGACTCGCAGCTCCCGCCATGTCCTACTCCAACGGTTGCGGCCAAGCAGCCGCTGCAACCTTGGTATCTGGCGGTGGATGCGGAAACGGGATTTTTTTCTTGCTAGCTCTCAAGCGTTTCGGAAAGGCATGATACCGAGGAAACTTGCGATCTTTCGCACTTGAATCCGAAAGGGTATCATCACGGCTGATTGATCAACCTTTCCTCATTTTGTCGAAGACGGCAAACGTGCCCCATTCTCAAATCGGTCCGATTTCTGTTCATTTTCCTGAAAGAGTGGAAACAAACGAACAACTGCAAGCGGAAAACCCAGATTGGGACGTGGCGTTAATTGCGGAAAAGACAGGGATTTACCTTAGGCATTTGGCTGCACCCAATGAAACGGCTTCCGACCTAGGTGTTAAGGCTTGCCAAAAGCTATTCGCAGAACAGAACATTGATCCCAAGAGCATCGATTTCTTGCTACTTTGTACGCAGACACCGGACTACCCGTTGCCGACAACCGCCTGTTTGGTTCAAGACCGACTGGGTTTGAGTACACACTGCGGTGCCCTTGACTTCAATCTGGGCTGCTCGGGATTCGTTTACGGATTGTCGCTAGCACAAGGGTTGATGGCCAGCGGGCAATGCAAAAGAATTCTATTGGTGACTGCGGAAACCTACTCCAAGTACATCAGCCAGGACGATCGATCTTTGCGGACGATTTTCAGTGACGGAGCAGCCGCCACGCTCATTGAGGCCTGCGATGAACCTGCATTTTCGCGATTCGAATTTGGCACCGACGGAAGCGGAGCGGATACGCTCATGGTGGGTGACGGTGGTTCGCGTTGCAAAAAGGACGCGATCACGCCGCGACATCGCAAACGCTGGTCAAGCCGACTCTATATGGATGGTCCGAGTCTGATGAGTTTCACCATCGGTGCCATTCCACAATTGGTTCGCGATATGGTTGGGAAAGCCAACTTGCAGCTATCGGATGTCAGCCACTTCTTGATGCATCAAGCCACTCGCAAAATGCTTGAGCACTTGCAAACTGCCCTGAACGCAAATGACGAAAAATTGCCCATCCGTTTGCACGATCGTGGCAACACGGTTTCGAGCACTTTGCCGATTCTCATTCAAGATCTCCGCCATGAAGGCAAACTTGTCTCCGGAAGCCAAAATGTCCTTGTCGGATTTGGTGTCGGCTGGTCCTGGGCAGGTTGCTTGTGGAAGGCATAAACCACTTTTTGACGAGGCGTTAAGAGTTAGCTTACAGTGCGGTTACTGCGTATTGGTAGGAACTATTTCATGACTCAAATCCATATGCACCCCATTTCCGCAAGTCCGCTCGACCGAACACAGGGTGATTCCGCGGTAGAGAAACGTCAACCAGTCCGCATCGGTGCGGTGTCTTATCTCAACACGAAACCTCTCATTTTCGGTTTGGAAACAGCCTTGGGGGAGCGCGACCAACTGAGCTTGGCTCTGCCCAGTCAGCTAGCCACGGAACTCGCATCCGGTAAAATTGACATTGGACTCATTCCGGTCGTTGAATATTTCCAGCATCCCGAGTTTGAAATCGTCTCGGATGCGGTCATCGCTTGCCGAGGTCCAGTTTGGTCTGTTCGAGTTTTCTTTCGTTGTGAGCCGTCCCAGGTTAAGACTCTTGCTTTGGATGAGGGTTCGCGGACAAGTGCAGCCCTGTGCAAAGTTCTTTTTCATCAACGCTTTGGCTTCGTTCCGAATACCATTCCATTGAAGATGACGGACGATCCGATTAGCGTCCCCGCTGACGCGGTTTTGGTCATTGGCGATCGTGCTATGCACCCAGAGTCATTTCAGCCTGCGTTTCAAAGCGATTGGGATTTGGGGCAAGCATGGTTTGAAGAGACGGGTTTGCCTTTCGTCTTCGCGATGTGGGTCGCTAGAAATAGTAGCTTCGCTCAAGAAGAATGGAAGTTAACACTGGAACGTACGCGCGACCAGGGATTGAGCCACGTTCGCGACATCGCATGTTTGGCCGCCAAAAAATATCAATTGTCGGTAGAACAATGCGAAGACTACCTCACCCACTACATTCGGTTCTTTTTGCGAGCAGACGAGCGGGCAGGACTTCAGGAGTTCCGCCGTCGTTGTGACGCACTGAGCCTACTTTCCAATTGAGCAAATAGGGCACCGATTATGGTAATGGCGAATCAAACCGTTTCCTTCATTTTAAAGAGCGTCTTGGATGGCAAACGACTGTCACCAGAGGATGCGCTGGTCCTGCTCGAAAGTCGGGACTTGGCTGCGATTGGTTCCGTCGCTAACCAAATCACTCAACGACACCATCCTGAGTCGTATCGCACGTACAACATCGACCGCAACATCAACTACACCAACATTTGCACAGCCGTTTGTGACTTTTGCGCGTTTTACCGGTCGCCGAAAAGCGGTGAAGGTTACGTGCTCCCGAGAGCTGGTTTGTTGGATAAAGTTCGAGAAACGGCTGAACTTGGTGGCAATCAAATCCTTATGCAAGGTGGATTGCATCCCACGTTACTACTGGAATGGTACGAGGAGCTTTTGCAGGACATCAAACGAGAATTTCCAGGCATCAACATTCACGGTTTCAGTCCACCCGAACTGCATCATTTCACCAAGGTGAACAAGCTGCCGATTCGAACGATTTTGGAACGCCTCAAAGCGGCAGGACTAGGAAGCATCCCAGGCGGTGGAGCGGAGATTTTGGTGGACCGCGTTCGAAGTGAAATAACTCGAGGAAAAGTTATGACGGACGACTGGTTGAACGTCATGCGAGTTTGGCACGAACTAGGTGGCGTCAGCACCGCCACGATGATGTTTGGACATGTGGAGACTTTGGCAGAACGGGTCGAGCACCTTGAGCGCGTACGACAATTGCAAGATGAAACACATGGGTTCACCGCCTTTATCTGCTGGACTTTTCAACCTGATAACACGGAACTTGCAAAGATACCGCCGACGGGCTCTTTCGAGTATCTTAAAACGCAGGCGGTTGCTCGACTCTACTTAGATAACATTCCAAACATTCAAAGCAGTTGGGTTACGCAAGGACTGAAGATTGGCCAGTTGGCACTCGCGTTTGGAGCCAACGACATGGGTTCACTCATGTTAGAAGAAAACGTAGTCGCCGAGGCGGGTACCGTGCACTTTTTGACCTTAGACCAGATCCGAAGTGCCATCGAAGAACATGGTTTCATGGCCCGTCAACGGGATGTCCGATACCAGTTGGTCGAAGAGTCCATGGAGCAACTTGCGATTGCCGCAAACCGAGCTCGGGATATCCGTCAGCAGGTTCCGAAGCTGGTTGAGATTGCAGTGCCGTAGGCGACGTCGCTCCGCGACTCGCGGTCACTTGGTGATGGAACCAGCAGGTATCCTCGCCGTCGCCGGTATTGGAGTGCTGTATTTGGTGAGCCAAATCGGCCAGCAATGGAGCGCCGATCAGATGGTATCGCTAAAGTCCGCTTGGAAGCGACTGATTGAACAATCGCTTCCATCTTAGGATAGCTTCATAGATCAAGAGCGATGGCAGCCATGAGAGCCAGGCCATCGCGCTATAAGTCACGAAGTCAAGTTCGAACCGAGCGGCTACGGCTGCGAAAAGTCGCAGCAGCACCGCAGAGCAGATTAGCAAGTAGCTCCGAGTCATCCATTGCTGATGCTTGACGAAGTCACCTCGTCTTGCCCATCTAAATCCTTGCCAAGTTGCGACGCTGGTCCAAATCGCAAGTAATGCGAATGCTGTGGCGGCAGAAACCCCGCCGTTTGCTTTGACAGACATAGCCAATCCGCTGGGTACCGCGAACAATAGAACCGCAACGGTGTAGCCGTAACCAATCATCCGGTGAACGCGGCGGCTACGATTCCGCAGCCAAGCGATGGATTGGGCAAGGCCAAGGAACAAGACTATGGGTGACGAAATGACGTGCGCATAGAACGCGACGGCGTACCAAGAGTAAAAGTACGATTGACGACCGATCAAAAACCCAAAGTCAAATTGCGGCGGAAAATAGGCAAATGAAGTCAAAACGATGAGGCCCCCAACCAGGGCGATAAAGGATAGAATACATGTCTTGGTAACTGTCCAAAAGCAAGCAAGGAGTTGTTTTTGTTCGGTTGACATGTAGCAATCCATGTTTCAAAAAATGTTTGAGGGAGACAACAATGAACGCATTGAAACAAGTCAATCCATACGAGACTCCGCAAAATCCGAGTTCTCTGCGGCGATTCCATTACCTCATCTATGGTAGCATCATCGGGGTGGTCCTCATCGTTGCTTCGGCAACTGCCTTGATGATCGCGACGTCCGTGAAAAAGATGCCCAACAAACCAGATAATCGAGTTTTCATGGATCGTGGCCCGGTGCGGGATCGTGACGTGGAGAGCCCACCTCAAGCGAAATAATGGTGGGTTAGTGTTGCAACCTGGAATTGTTACGTCACGCACGAAGGTTTTGCCATTCGGTGCTTTCCTGCATGCCCCGCCTTTCTTGACTTTTTTGTATCACTTCGCATCGATTCCCCCTCCAGATTGTCCGTCTACACCAAAAAGGTTACTATCTGAATTCATTACGAGGGTTTGGAGTGCCATTCAGGAAGGACGAATCGATTAGCGAACTTTTGAAAACACAAGGCGAGATGGAAGCTTCCATCTGCCAATGCATTTCCCGGTTTGAATACGAGTACATGGGAAGAGGGCCAAAGGACATTCATGCGCACCTGATTGAGGATCTTCTGGTCGTCCGTCTTCAGGGCGTTTTAACCGCTGCGGAGCAACACCTTGTTAAGACGATGCCTGTGGACAAAGGACGAGATCTCCTTAAGCAAGTTCGATCGCAACTCATCGAAATTGCAAGACCCGCGCTGGAAGAATTGGTGCGCGACATCACAGGTGTGAAGTCCCTCAGCTTGCATCACGACATCAGTACGGTGACTGGAGAAGAAGTAATTATTTTTTCGCTAGTCGAGCGACCACAATGCCGTGAACTCAGGAAAAAATAAGCCGTCGGCTCTTGGGCAACTAGTGCCTAGCGTTAGTCGCTACTCCGGTGGTTGCACGTCAGTCCGTTGCACCGCGCCGTATCAAGAATAGCTTTGGAAATGGATTTTGTTCGAATTGCATTTTCAAAAAGGAACCTAATGTGTGATGGAGCTGTATCAACTGATTTTACGCTGTGAATCCAAGGGTGCGGTGGGAGAGGCTCCTGCCGAACCAATGCGGGGCCGGCCCGTCAGGAGCGTCGCCCCCAAACCCGACAACCCTACAGAATTGCTATAACAATTAATTAATCGCCATCCATGAACCCCAAACTCATCGAATTTCCATGAAACGCTTCCTGTCAGTCTCCGTATGTCTGCTTGTGACTTTGGCATCGTCCCGCCTCCGAGCAGAACAACCTAACATCCTGTTTGTTTTCTCCGACGATCACGCACAGCATGCAATCTCTGCGTACGGTTCGAAGGTGAACCAAACGCCGAACATCGATCGACTTGCCAACGAGGGTGCTCGCTTTGCAAACTCGTTTGTTACGAACTCGATCTGCACCCCAAGCCGCGCGACTCTGTTGACTGGACAGTATTCGCACCTCAATGGCGTGCCGGTTTTCAATCGATTTGACGGCGCCCAAGACCATGTTGCTAAACGACTGCAGTCTGGCGGTTATCACACGGGCATGATTGGGAAGTGGCACCTTGGTTCCGACCCCACCGGTTTCAATCGTTGGATCGTGCTACCGGGACAAGGAAACTACTGGAATCCTACTTTTTTGGTCCCCGGTCGCAAGCTTACGATCGAGGGCCACTGCACGGATATCACAACGGACCTGGGGATCGAGTTTCTCAAGACTCGACCGAAGGACAAACCGTTCTTTCTGATGCTGCATCAAAAAGCCCCACACCGCGCGTGGGAGCCTGACGAAAGGAATAAAGCTCGATTCAAGGATCAGGTTATCCCGGAGCCGGACACGCTTTGGGATGATTACGCCACTCGCCCAACTGCTTTGCCGATCAACGAACAAACTGTTGCCCACGATCTCACTCGTCGCGATCTCAAGCTCGTACCGCCGACCGACCTGAAGGGTCCCGCGCTCAATAAGTGGTTCAACGAGAAACCGATGGAGTTGTCGGTAGATGGCAAACTGCTTATTGGCAAAGAACTGGCGAAGCGGAAGTATCAACGTTACATGCAAGACTACCTCGCCTGCGTGCAAGGCGTTGATGACGGTGTTGGCAAAATGCTCGACTACCTCGACCAGACGAACTTAGCAAAGAACACGATTGTCATCTACTCGGCTGACAACGGCTGGTATCTCGGTGACTTGGGACTCTACGACAAACGGTTTATGTATGAGCCGGGCCTTAAAGTTCCATTGCTCGCACGCGGCCCTGGTATCAAAGCAGGAAGTGTCCCAACGCAATTCGTTTCCAACATCGACCTCGCACCCACATTTCTTGATTTAGCTGGATTGCAAATCCCTAGCTCGATGCAGGGCCGTTCGATTGCACCTTTGCTTCGCGGTGAGTCGCCCGCTGACTGGCGAAACTCCGTATACTATCGATACTATCACGACCCTGGTCATCACAACACGGTCGCACACTACGGCGTACGTACCGCGACACATAAGCTGATCCATTACTGGAAACAAGACGCTTATGAGATGTTTGATTTGATTAAGGATCCGACCGAGCAGTACAACCTACTTCATCTCGCGGAGAGCGCGAGAAAACCGGAAGTCGCAGCCAAATTTGAAGAATTGAAAACTGAGATCGCTCGATTGCAAAAGCAATACAGCGACGAAGGCCGGTTTGCGGACCCCGCCAGTTGGCCGAAAACCAGCGCCGATGGCCCCTTCGACAACTTTCAATCGATCGGATCCAAGACCGTCGCAGAAGCCATAGCGTCGTCAAGCGAAATCGCCTTTCCGGGAGTTGTCAAATGAAACGCAATCGTGTGAGATGGTTCAGCATTGTCCTTTTTCTTTTCGTGCTCAGTCCATTCCTTCAAGCGGCCAAGCCGAATATCATTCTCATCATGTCCGATGACATGGGATGGTCCGATCTGGGATGCTTTGGAAGTGAGATTTCGACCCCCAACATTGATGCTTTAGCGAAACGTGGCGTTCGATTTACGCAGTTTTACAACACCGCTCGTTGCTGTCCCACCCGTGCATCCTTGCTGACTGGGCTGTATGCCCATCAAGCTGGGATCGGTCATATGATGGAAGATCGTGGTTCGGATGCTTATCGAGGTGACCTCAATCGTCGCTGCGTCACGATCGCCGAGGTTGTGAAGTCCAGTGGCTATCGCACTTACATGGCTGGCAAGTGGCATGTCACCAAGGAAACTAGCCCCAAGAACGATGCGGCGCGAAGCAATTGGCCATTGCAACGCGGCTTTGACCGGTTCTACGGAACGATTCATGGTGCCGGCAGCTTCTTCGATCCCAATTCCTTGGTTCGCGACAATACACTGATTTCACCGTTCGCAGATTCGGAATATAAGCCCAAGGAGTTTTACTACACCGATGCCATTGCGGACCACGCAACGCGATTCGTCAACGAACATGCACGCGACCACAACAATATTCCATTCTTTATGTATGTGGCCTACACAGCCCCGCACTGGCCAATGCATGGCAAGGAAGCCGACATAGCAAAGTACAAAGGCAAGTACGACTCTGGCTACGACAGCATTCGGGCGGCTAGGCTCGAACGATTGAAGTCGATGGGAATGGTGGATCCGAAAAGCGATCTTTCGCCACAGCGCGGCGGAGCGTGGGGTAAAGTCGCTGATCGCGAGTTTGAACTGCGGTGCATGCAGGTGTTTGCCGCCATGATCGATTCGCTAGACCAAGGTGTCGGTCGGATTGTAGCGGAATTGGAACGCACCAAGCAACTCGACAATACGCTGATTCTGTTTTTGCAGGACAACGGTGGTTGTGCGGAAGGCATGGGGCGCGGAGCCGCGTTGCATGCCTCGCGTCAACGAGCTGCGGAGCCCTCTCTACCGACTTTGGCTGCCGATTATTTGCAACCCGATATGGTTCCGAAGCAAACACGGGACGGTTTTCCGGTGCGGCAGGGAATGGGAGTATTGCCGGGTGGTGCGGATACCTATCACGGCTATGGCCAAGCTTGGGCAAACGTCAGCAACACCCCCTTTCGCGAGTACAAACATTGGGTTCATGAAGGTGGCATCAGTACGCCGTTAGTCGCTCACTGGCCTGCCGGAATACCTGTTTCAAGGCACAATGCCTTAGAATCGCAACCTGCCCATTTGATCGATTTGATGGCGACTTGTGTCAGTCTCGCACAAGCGTCGTATCCGAAGGAGTATCAGGGGGAATCGATTCAACCGATGGAAGGTGTGAACCTAGCACCGGCGTTTTCTGGCCTGCCGCTCAATCGATCGAAACCCATTTTTTGGGAGCACGAAGGGAATCGCGCCATTCGCGATGGTGATTGGAAACTGGTTGCGAAACATCCCGAAGACTGGGAACTGTACAACATCGCCACAGATCGAACGGAAAGGGACAACGTCGTTGCCAAAAACCCGGACCGTGTGAAAGCGATGTCCGAGCAGTGGCAAGCCTGGGCCGACCGGGTCGGCGTGAAACCTTGGCCATTGAGTAAGGCAGCTTCAAATCGACAAAAGTGACAGTCGTAGAACGTCAAGAGGAGATTCAACATGAACAACGTGCGTGATTTTGGAGCGATGGGGGATGGGATCTACGATGATTCGGATGCGATTCAGCATGCAGTCGAAGTGGCCGGAGGGCTTATCGAATTTCCCCGAGGTGACTATCGCATTACCAAACCGATCACAGTCGAATTGAGCAAGGTGGGACGGGTTGGGTTCCGCGGCGATGGAGGAACGGCCAAGCTCATCATGGCTGGCGAAGGCCCGGCAATTCACTTTGTGGGGTCCCATGACAAGAGTGCCGATCCTAACTCCTTTCAACCGAGAATCTGGGAGCGAGAACGCATGCCAATGGTTTCTGAGCTGGAGATCACGGGTACACACCCACTGGCTGACGGGATCCGTCTTGAAGGCGTCATGCAACCGAACCTCATCAACGTCCTTATCCGCAAGGTGCGACACGCCGTTCATGTGGTGAAACGTGCCCGCAATCTGTTGATCAGCCAGTGCCATTTTTATCAAAATACAGGCATAGGTGTCTTTCTGGATCATTGCAATTTGCACCAGACGAACATCATAGGCAATCACATCAGCTACTGTCGTTTAGGTGGCATTCGAATCCAGGGGGGCGAGATACGCAATTTGCAAATCACAGGGAACGATATCGAATACAACAATAACAAAGGGATCAATGTCCCCGGTGCAGACGGTGAGGCAACTGCAGAAATCTACATCGATTCAGAAGACGGGAGCATTCGTGAAGGGACCATTTGCAGCAATACCATCCAAGCCACCTATAGTCCCAATGGCGCGAACATCCGTTTCATCGGAAGCGGGACTAAAGGAAACCACCGCGTGGGTATGTGGTCGATTTCCGGAAACCTCATTGGAAGTCAAGCCATCAACATTCACTTGACATCCGCGCTGGGATTCTCCATCTCGGGCAACTACATTTACAGTGGCCATGAGCGAAACCTGGTAATCGAAAATTCGCGTAGCATTGTCCTTGGCAACAATACCCTCGGACACAATCCAGACTATGGCGATAAAGAACTTTCCACAGGAGTTCGGTTCGTGGATTGCGAAGACGTCAATATCAACGGATTGATACTGCAAGACGCCATGGCCGGTCAGAATACCGTGACGAACACCGTCGCCTCGAAGAAAGACGCCTTGCTAGAGCTTGTCCGTTGCAAGCGAGTCAGCATGTCGGGATGCCAAATCGTTGAGGGGACACCAAACGGCGTTCTCATCGAGGATTGCGACAATCTTCTGATGTCAGGCTGTACGATTCTTGACAATCGACAACCACAACTCATGAAGAGCGCCATCCTTTGGAAATTATCCAAGGGCTCTTGGAAGGGACTGGGGAATCTAGTGCAAGGGTGCAGACTAGCTGCAGACACTAAAATCCCGGAGGGTGTCCTTCAAGGTCAAAACGTGATTGAATAAAGTCAATTTACATTCCCCGCAGCAAAACTCTTGACTGTATGAGTGCTTCGAAAACACGCTTTCCTTGATAGACGGCGTAGCCTACGACAAGAACAGACTGATTCGCTCGTGCAAAAAGTTCGCGAACGACAATTGAAGTGTCGCGGTTTGAAGTACCCGCGGCTTCTGGGCCTGATGTCACGAGTTCAATTTCGGGTCTATTGGTAGCCGTTACAGTGCGTTGAGCGAGTAGAAGTTGGATTACCCTGGCAAGCATTGACGAGCTGAACCCTTACTCCGCCAATAGCTGAAGGGCATCAGCCAGTTGAGACGCTAGTGTACAATCCACAAATCGTTGCAACCCCTGCGAACGAAACGGTGGAGACAGACGTCCACTCTTCAAGGCCGAAGCAATTGAAGAAAGTTCTTGATCACTGAGCTGAATTAATGGGTCATCCATCAAAGTATGTCGTTAAAGAATTCGGCTTGGATGTTATCTACGGTCGGTATCACCAAGGCTCGATCAA
>Ga0105048_10003352_pt1 | contig 26249 bp, 26 predicted proteins | sample MAT05_FD_78382 | JGI IMG/M metagenome (GOLD analysis project Ga0105048, IMG submission 78382) | Freshwater microbial communities from Lake Fryxell liftoff mats and glacier meltwater in Antarctica - MAT-05 | ecosystem: Environmental > Aquatic > Freshwater > Ice > Liftoff microbial mat | place...
TCCTTTTATCGCTGCTGACGGCCTCAGTGGATCTGTGCAGGTTTAATTCCTCCGCTTCATGGTCTTCATTTGCTTCATGGCAAGCACTATTTTCCCTTCTGGTTTTATCGCCTCCAGCGGACAGGCGAATGCTGCCAAAAGGAGGTGGATAAGGGTCCTCATTTCATTGCGCGATGTGGTTCGACACAACAAGGGAGGTGTTTTGTGTGATTGTGGTCATCAGAGGGTTCTCGGACTTTGGGGCGGGTGATTGGGGAGTGGAGGTGAATTACCAAATCCATGAAATGTCGCAAGCAGGGATGGTATTTTCGGCTCATGGCCCGCAAGGACCAGATCGCATTCCCGCTTGTAGCGTCGGATCACCGTCCGGCATTCGGCGGCGTTTTCCGCGATCCCGATTGGAATTTCTTTTTCGATATTTTCTTGCACAAAGGCGGTTTCGAGGAGACCGACCACCCCGTGTGCAGTACGAATCTTAATCCCCGCTGAGCCTGGATGATGGCCGCCTGTGGGTTCATAGATCAGGCCCGGAGCAACTTCCACAGGCTCGCTCACAAAGGAAATCCTTTGTTCCACAAGAAGCTCCCGCACATAATTCCATGAATTGGATGTCAGATAAAACTCGCGGGGAGGATGCCCAGGCGTTGCGGTGAGCAGTTCCCGCATTCCCTCATATGCCACGTAAACATGCGCATTCGGAAAATGCTGACGGCAAAGCCCGCCGGTTGCATAGGTGATGAATTGGCTCAGCAAAAGAAACTGGATTTCCGATGGATCAATGCCTTCAGCCTTCAGGGTTTCTGGTAGAGATGTGATGGGGGTAAATAAGCATTCAGGGGCCAACGCCTGGTTGGCACGGTTGAGGGCGTCCAAGTCTGGTCCTGCGGGAAGACCGGAATCGATCAAGCCCACCTGATTTCCACATCTAAGAATCCAAATCCAGAAGGTGAGAGGTCGCATCGTGATATCGTTGAGACCCATGAGACATTCCCAGCCAGGTGCCGGCAGCGTCGCCAAGGCAACAGGCTGAAGAGTCCATGACGGAGAGATCGGCGTGTTTTGGGGTTCAGTTATTTTCATAGTCGTATTTAACACGCGACCTGGAGCACACTTCCCAAAGAATTGTCGCCCTCGGCGAGTTGATAAAACCCATAGCATGCGGTGATGTTTCCATCCTTGATTGTGGCCACGGGTAAAATGCTTTCCCCCGCGACACGCACTTGGCCTGCTGCGTCCGTTAGCGAAAATGTCCCCTTCCTCACAGCAAAGATCGTGAGGTCGGAGGAAGCCTTCTCACCAATCAGTCCACGCCCCCACCGATGGCCCAGCGCCATGGCTGCCATCCCAGTCACCATTGCGGTGACCCGCTCCAAAGGGAGTCCGAGGTGAAGAAATTTTGTCATCGTGGTGGCAAGATCCCGAACGGGGCTGAAGAGGTTGTATTGATGAAGGTCAGTGCTGATGGTATCCGGCCAGAACCCGAACTGCTGACAGGCTTTTTCAGCGGTTTCCCACTGGAAGGCACCCGAACCGTGACCAACATCAAAAAGAACACCCCGCTTCCGGGCGGACAGGGCCTCCGGCGACGGTTGACCGGTTTCCTTGTCAAAAATCGTGCTGCCACGTCCGTGGTAAAGGTGAGTGTAAACATCACCAGCCGTCAGGGAGTTCAAAAGTGTTGCAGCGGGAATGGATGATTCGATGTGGTGGACCATCACTGGCCGCTTGGTGGCATCTCGCAGTTGCAGCAGGCTTGTAAGCGCGTGCCTCTCGAGTTCTGGATCATTTTGTGCCAGAACTGCCGTCAGCCGCGCTTTCCAGCCAACAACCGAGTCCGGGTAATGATTCAAGAGCGACTCCGCCAAAGCCACCGAGTGCTGAGCACCGTGAAGATGATCGCCTACAAATCCTTGGACGCCGGCATGTCCATGCGGCAGGCCGGTGGAAGCAATATTGACGTAGGCAAGAATGGTCTCTCTCGCCGTGCGAATCACTCCGCGCTCGAAAAGTTCAAAGTTGAGAGCCCCCGCAGATCCCGCATCCACCAATGTCGTCACGCCATGGTGAAGTCCGATGTCCTGAGGCTCCACAGAAAACAAACCATAACCGGAAAACACATGGGTGTGGAGATCGATCCACCCGGGGCTGACAAAATACCCGTCCAAACGAACTTCCCGGGAATTCGCTGGCACCTCCAGAGGATTGCCCAACGCAAGGATTCGGGAACCCTGAATCAGAATATCCGCCTTTCGAGCCGGACCTCCCGTGCCGTCCAACACATCGGCTCCCCGCAGGACAATCGGATCAAGCAATTTCATGGATTGTGGAATTTAGACGTTGGATCAGGAGGTCAATTTCAGCCGTTTGAAGGCACATCGGATAAATAAAGGCCGTGTCCTGGTGGACCTCATCCTCTGAAAGAATGATTTTTGGGAATTCACTTTTAAGGGCTCGTTTCAGGGCAGCCATGCGTTCTCCTGTTCGGCATTGAAGGCGGACCGCAGGGTATTGACCAGTCTGATTTTCCACGAGAAGGCTGACTTTGAACACTTCATCTCCTTTCAACTCCCTGGCGATCTTTTGACATGCCGCATTCCACGCTTCCCGCTCAACAGCAAAATCCCGCTGGGAGTAGCGCTCCAGGGCGGTCACACATCCAAGGATCACGTCCTTACCCACTTTAAAGCCCCTGCCAACTCCATGTCGGGGAGGAAAGGGAAGCAATCCTTCAGGATTTGTATCGAGATAACTCCAGGATTCTGGACGCACATCCATATCGACCATTTGAAGCCAAGCGCTTTGAATCAGCTCCTTATCGCCAAAAAGCAGCCCGGAATTCTGCGGACCTCCAAGATGCTTTCCCCCGCTTAAGGCAATCAGATTGGCTCCGGTCGAGGCAAGCCCACGCAGGTTCTCTACAGGCGGAAGGGCCATCGCCGCATCCAGAAGAAACGGAACGGCGGCGGACTGACACACTTTGGCAATCCGGGAGATAATCGCCGTATCCTCCTTATTTTTCCAAGCATAGACAACTCCTGCCGTTCGTTCTCCCACGGCATCCGCCAATCGGTGTTCCAAATCGACACCATGAAACGGAAACTCGACCAACTTACCTCCAGAGGCCCGTAGAGGATGGTCATAGTCATAATAACCCGGCACTGGAAAAAGAAATTCTGTTCGATCCAAACCAGAAACATCCGGAAGGGAATCCATGACAGCAATGTCGCTTCGGGCGAGAATCGCCGAGGCCCCAAGTGTGAGCGCTGCCGAGGCGCTACAGGTAACCAGGCCGGCCTCGCTCCCGGTTTCGCGGGCGATCACGCAGGACGCATGGGCCAAAAGGTCGTCAATTTCAAAATAGTGCTCTTGAGCCCACCGCATGGCATCGAGGACCTCGGGAACAGGGCAACTGCCGCCAACCCGGGTGCCATAACCCGCCGCATTGATGATGGCCTTTTCAGTCCAAACTGTGCGATCCGTCATTTCCGGAGCTCCCGGCTGAGGGCCCGTGCAGGATTATCCACAAGCATGGTGTGAATGTCCTCGTCACTCACTCCCCGCTCCCGCAAAAGCGGCAGAAACGTGCCGAGAAGATATCCGTACCCCGGTCCTTTTTGGTATTCAAGGTGCGCCAACATACAAATGTCCTGCGAGAGAAGAACTTGCCGCACATAACCTTCCTTCACCAAAGCGGACACATTGTCCGCCCTCACCCACTCGGGCTGATAGTCCAAATAACCAATATTATCAACTTCCAGGTAAACGCCCTTTTCGGCGATAGGCAGTAGGGGCTTCACACCAATCCTGTCACCCAGATGTCCGATAATGATCTTTGAAAGATTGGCCCCGGCCTCCTGCAACAACGCAATTTGTTCCAAGGCCAAGGATCCCCAACGTGTGGTGTGTGTGGTGATCGCCACACCCGTGAGCTGTTGCGCAAGAGCGGCGGCCCGGAACACTCGCTCTTCGGCAGGAAGAATGTGACGCGTTCCCGTCCCGATTTCCCCGATGATCCCGGCGCGGATCCCTGAGTCGCCGACTCCCACTTCGATTTCTCTGACGAGAATCTCCGCCAACTCGGCACTGGTCTTTTCGCGCACCTTATCTGGATATCCAAACTCCCGATACCAACCGCCCCCCATAATGATATTGATACCGGAGCGGCGGGAGATTTCCTGCAACATCTCGGGGCTTCTTCCAATCTCCTCCGTGGTGACTTCCACCATGGACGCGCCACCCTGCCGGGTAAAAGCACTTAACTCCTGGACCATCACGTCCACATCTTCAAACACAAGACCATACATCTTGTAATGATCATAGGCATTAAGCCAAATATGCTCGTGGGTCTGGGTGATCCCAAGGTGATCCGGGCTGATCGGACCGTTGACTGTGATAATTTCTCCGGAGACCGCCATGTCGTCTTCAGACTTTGGTGTTGTCATAAAACTGTTGGACGATCTGTTGGGCATCAAGCACAGCTGCGCCGGCGGCTTCTGGCTGACGGTTTTCGCGTATCGAAGTCAGGAATTCCTGCAAAGCGGCGCGGTGACCGATCGCAGCACGATCCGCAAGCAGAACGTTAGGAAGGTATCCCTCAATTCGCTGCACCGGTTGACCGTGGGGTGTCCAATCGACGTGAGACCATGCGTGAATCGACAGGGACCCCTTCGTTCCAAATATTGTCAGGTTGTCCTGCCATGTCTTCGTGCTGTTGAAACAAAAAAACGACCCAATCGCGACAGGGATTCCCGAGGCGCTTCGACAAAGAATCTCAGAACAGTCCTCAACCTCACTTGAAACATCAATTTTTCGGGTGACCTGACCCACAAGAGTTAACGGCTCTGCGAGGAGCCATGACACACGATCCAAAAGATGAATGGAATCCGTCATTGTCACGCCTCCTCCAGCGGCAACCGGATCAAAAAACCATTCTGGAAAATCGCTTCGATCAATGACTTCCATGTAGTGATCCCGAACCGAAATAACGTCTCCCAAGCACCCTTCCTGAAGCAATCGTCGGGCCTCCCGCAAAGGAGGGTAAAAGCGATGCGTCATGTTAACCATTAAAATAAGCTCCTCCTCCCGCGCCGTGTTCACCAAGCTTAGGGCATCGGCCAGCGTCGTGGCCAGGGGTTTCTCAAGGAAGACGTGTTTGCCGTGACGCAACGCATGCTCCGCACAGTCTCTATGCTGGGAATGCGGCAGCGTGATCAGCACGGCGTCAATATCTGATGCTGTTGTGATCTCCCGCCAATCGCGGCATCTCCTCACGGAACCCGCAAGGCCAGCCATGTTGGAATCCCTTAACTCCGACACGGCGATGACAGAGCCGCCTTCTGTGTGTTCCAGATTCGTTAGGTGGACTGCCCCGATCTTTCCAAGTCCAATAACACCAAGTCTTATGGTGGCTCGCGCTCTAGAGCCTAGCCACTCAGTTGGCTTATTCTCCGTAAACGTTGCGAACAATGATGACATTGGTATTCTCTGACTGAACCTGGGCAGCCTACATCAGCTCAAATCAGGATGCGTTAAATCAAAGACAAGCCATCTGCGTGGAGCGTTGGCTCGCCGGCCAGGAACTCAGCAAGCTGTCTTCTGAGTTCTTTTACGCCTCAAGAGCAGGAAGCCGGAACCCACACATGCGAGAATTCCCAAGGTTGTTGGTTCAGGAATAGGCATCACCTGAAGGCCAACTGGGTTGATCAACCCGGTAACCAAGGCTATGTTGACAGGCGATCCGTCGGATGCGAGGTATTTACCAATAGTATTCAATGTATAATCTGCGACATATAGATTACCATCATCCAGAGCGATGCCTGTGGGGCGGGTCATTCCGGTGATAAAAAGCGAATTGATTGTCGCACCGCTGATGGAGCTATACTTGCCAACTGTTCCTGCAAGGAAGTCTGAGACAAAGAGATTTCCACTGCCGTCCGCCGCTATTCCAAATGCTCCTGCGATACCCGTAATGAATGAGGCGTTAAACATGCCGTCGCCAATGGTGTATTTACCAACAGTGCCTGTTCCAATGTCGGTCACATAAATGTTTCCAAATCCGTCTACCGTCATGCCCCGAGGTGCATTGAGGCCTGTGATGAACGAGCCGTTAATGAGGGCTCCGGTTGTTGCGTTAAACTGCGCGACGTTGGCAGTGTTGGGGCTTGCAGCATATAACATATTTCCGGAGATAGCCAAGGCAACTGGTCCCGCAACCGTAATCAAAGTGGAGTTCACAGTGGTTCCCAAAACGGTATACTGCCCGATCCTGCCACTTCCTAAACTTCCAACGTAAAGGTTTTCGCCGCTCAGTGCGAGGCCATATGGATTGCTCAGGCCTGTCACCAAAGAAGCATTTATGGCGGCTCCCGTCACACCATTGTAAGAACCTATGGAGTTGCCAGGAGGCTCACTGTTCGTAACAAATATTGTCTGCGCCGAGGCAGACCCCAACGCCAGAAAACCAGCGAGGATTGTGCTCACAATTGTCCTTGTGCGCCTGAATGTTAAGGTCGAACGGTCTGCTTCCTTGAATTGTGGTGTTTTCATATTTTTTGTTTAGTTGAACTACACCCGAAAAGCTAACACGTGTAACCCTCAAGTCAACAATTTTTTTTCCGTTTTACATTTTTTTTCCGTTTGGCCTCGGTCAGTCGAAGGATCTGTCACGTAATCTTCGCGGGCTGCAGCCCATAACAACGTGGAATGTCCTGCTAAATGCGTAGAGAGAAGGGAATCCACACTCGGTTGCAATGTCTCCAACCCGTAGTCCCCGACTCTGGAGGAGGAGAGCGCAGGCTTTCTGCACCCGAAGGTGGCGAACATGGGTGGAAAGTGGAATACCCGCAGCTTCCCGAAAGAGACTCCGAAGGTGACTTTCTGAAAAACTCAGGGCTTGCGAAATCATTTTTCCATCTATGGGATCCTGCAGACGGGGGAGAACAAACCGATTCACCGCAGCAATCAGTTCCGTATGTCGCCCGGCCGTCGATGGTCGTTGTTGGCCATCTCGGTGCGGCTGTAGGAAAGGGAATAGCAGAATTCCTGCGTACAAAAAGGCTGCGGCATCTTGGGGTTTTGCCGTCCATGCGGTGAGCAAACAAGACAAGATATTTGCCTCTTTAGGACCGATGGGTCGAATGGTCGGAGGGTTCTCTGCCAACAAGATCACATCCTGAGCTAAGGTGAAAGTCACAAATATCCAAACTAGACCCCTGGGGAAAATGTTTGTGTAGCCATGGGATTGAAAGGGGAGAATAAGCAACGAATGACCCGCTTCCAAATGCAGCGCATGGCTGTCGACATACAGAGACCCTGATCCCGAAATGGCAAAGATAAGGAGAAATCGATGATGCAGATCCCACCGGGGATCCGATGTTTTCCGTTTAAGGGTTGAACTTGTGCGGCGAAAAATTTGGACATCCTTAGGAATGGCCACCGTAGGGAGGTCAAGGCCCTTCCAATAGCTAGGGGGGTTGATGTCAATGTGCCCGGCTTTAAGACGGAGCATGTGCAAAGGGTCAATCATCAAAAACGATAAATATACCGTAGACCACGCTATTTATTTATCCACAATAATTGCGTACATACATCTGTATGTTTCAGAAAACTATCTCCGTTGGCTTAATTGGGTCTGGTGCGCGGCTTCGTGTGTTGGTCACAGCAATTCAGAAACAAGCGCCGCAGAGCATCCGCTTTGCGGCCGTTCATGATCCCGATCCCATCTCCATTGAGGAAACACAAAAAGTTCTGGGTGGGGGCGTTCGAGTCTGTGGAACCGTGGAGGAATTAATAAATTTCCCTGGAGTCGATTGGATCTTCATTGGCTCGTGGAATTGTTTTCATGCGCAACAAGCTGTGGCTGCGCTTTTAGCTGGGAAGCACGTGTTTTGTGAGAAGCCCTTGGCAACCACCTTGCAGGATTGTGTTGCTGTTCGGGAGGCGCTCCACAAAACGGATCGCACTTTTGCGCTTGGGTTGGTTCTTCGGTACTCCAAGCATTACCAAACGATCTACGAAACATTACGTTCCGGCCTGATTGGACAGATTGTCTCTTTTGAGTTTAATGAGACCCTGCTGTTCAGCCACGGTAGCTACATTTTTGGCAACTGGCGGCGATTGCGAACCAATGCCGGGACCCATCTTCTGGAAAAATGCTGTCATGACCTTGATTTGGCCAATTGGCTGATTGACAGTCTTCCGGTTCGAGGAGCCAGTTTCGGAGGTAATCGCGTTTTCACACCCGAGAGCGCACACTTGGCAGGAGACATTGCAGCGAGAAGCAATGGGCAGAGTATTCCAAAGATGTTTGATCCGCATGGTGTTGATCCTTTCAAATCGACACATGATATTCTCGATCATCAGGTGGCGATCTTGGAGTATGCCAATGGGGTGCAGGCAACATTTCACACGAATGCACATTCCGCCCTTCCAGAGAGGCGCATGTATATCAACGGTACACTCGGCACGCTCCGCGCAGATTTGATTCGCGGCCAGGTCGAGATTTGTCAGATGGGACGCGAGAGTGAGCCCGTCGCCATACGCACCACCAGCGGAGATATTCACGGAGATGCGGATGACATCATGGCTGCTGGACTCATTCGAACCATGCTCGAAGACGAGGCTCCTTTGGCCTCGATTGAAGAAGGCATTCGTTCAGCAGTCACAGCCTTCGGGTTGGACGAGGCGGCAGACCATGGGACCGTGACTGACTTCCGTCCTCTCTGGCGTTGTGCGGGGGTTTTTCTCCCGTGACCTCAGTGGGTTTGTTTCGGACGGAGATTAGTATCCGGGCTGATCACCGGGGGCAAAACGTCACATCGACCACAACAATTCCGCGTGGGGGAAGAATTAATGACATTTTATTTCCTTTGGGAAATATGCGAGCGGTGGGAAACAGGCTTCTGATTTCAACCGAGGCAATGTCACGAAGCATGGTGAGCTGAGGATAAGAATACTTGTTCTCGCTGTTCTTGATGGCAATTTGATGGCGATCCGCAGAAAGGACCCTAATCATTGTCCCGATTTTCATCTCCCCTGGGGTGACGTAATGGGTTGGAGGAAGACTGTGCTCCTCACCATCGACCACATCAAGAATTGATGCCATTTTACTGGTCACCGAGAAGACCCCAGATAGTCGCCGAATCACTTCAGCACACCGTTTTAGAAAGAGGTCAGAGACCGGGCGGTAGAGCAGTTCTTTCTGGAAACAGAGCGGTTCTTCTGCGTTCAAGGGGTCCGCAGGAAACTCTGATGTTACGCTGGGCCCGATCTGCCCGGTGGTAACGCCAGACTGTCCTCCGTAAACACGGCATTGCTGGGTATATTCGGTAAAATGATCTGTAAACGCCTCGTTCGCTGCAGGCCAACCAGAGAAGTCCGGCCCAATCGCAACCACAATTTTTCCGGAGGCCAATATCTTTTCTTTTTCCTCTTGGGACAGCGTGTGGGGATTGAGCACCACCAGCGGGCAGTCGGTCCGTTCAATTGATGAGATATTGACGCTGAGGGAGATGGTGGCATTGTTCTCGATGAGGAGATGTGTCAGTCGCTGATTGGAGGGTATTCGCGTTGTAGGATATTGCTCGAGAAACCTGTCCAAGGCCCCATCAACCCAGACAAAAGCGGCTCCTAACACTTTGGCTGGCACAGGCTCGAAGGCAAGGCTCCATCGGTCGGCGATCCAATTCCACTCCTCCGCTGAGATGCCATCAGCCAAGCAACACATGGGCCCCGCGACGTCGCGCACCAGTTCGCCGGAGGGCATCAAATGAAACACATTGCTTAGTGCATAAACCTCCCTTTCAAAAAGCGGCGGGGCATGCCGCAGCAAGTCCCAGTTCTCAACAACATCTTTAATGCTATGCAGGAAGATGAGCTTCGTATCCGGCACACAGGCCTTAATATGCATGAGCATTGAGAGATATTCATAGTGGAACTCCTTGTCCTCATACAACATGAGGCCACCTGCAACGGTCTCAACAACAATGGCATCCACTCCGGCTTCCACCACTTTTCGGTAGTCAAAACCCAGCCGATACATGGCTTCAAAAGGATCGCGCGTCCAGGCAGAGTTCACAAACGCCAGACGACCATCGGCATGAAGTGTCGCACACACGGCCTTCCAAAAATTGGCCCACTGGTCACCATGGAAATCAATCCACTCCAAGCGCCTGTGTTCCCACAGCCAGTTAACACGCTCCCGCATCATGTGCGGTTTGTTTTCACATGATTGAAGAACAATTGGCGGCAATTCTCTGGCACCCCACTCCACAAATTGATCAATCATTCCGTCGTCGCATGAGCTGATAGTCAGGGGGTTGTGACCACAAAAACAATCCGGTCCATGCCACCCATCAAATTCGTAATCGCGGCAAACCCTGCCCAACTGCCCGGCAAAAACATCCCGAAAGTATTGTCCGTCCGCAAGCCGGGACAAGGCATAGATGCTTGGTCCATGGCCATCAGGATACTGATCGCAGGCCATAGGGATGAGCGCCTCAGGATGATGGCTTGCCCATTCGGTGTGGAACTTATTGTGCTGGTATTCCGGGAAATTCGAGAAGAACACTTTTGTCCCCTTCTGCCGCAAGAGCGTGATGAGTTCCTTCAATTGAAATCGGTGCCATGGCTGGCGCTGCCGAACTTCGTTCCCGGGATGACCAAATCGTGTGCAGAAGGAGGCCAGCAGCTCGGCATCGCTCTCAAGTCCATCATGGAGAAGGACGAAATCCGGGGAACTGATTAAGAGGGAGATGCCCTCTGGGACAAACCCCAATGCTGAGATGTATGCGGAAACACCGTAATCAGGTTGATCGATATCAAAGGCGAGTAATTCCGTCCAAAGCCAACGCTCTATTCCTGGGTTTTTTTGGGCAGCAATGGACGGGGTGGTGGGATGGGTCATTTTTGAGAGGATGGCAACAAGCTTCTGGGTTGAATTTCCATGCAGCCTGGTTTACGGGAAACTCCTGTTTTTTGACGGGTTGTGCCTGATATGTGAGAAGAACACGTCCTAAAGCTCCCACTCTGGAACCAGATATCCATGCCAGGCATTCATTGGGTCATCAGGTCTCGCCTCAACATGTCCATCACTAAACAGGTGGTTTGTGGCCTTCCCATGGGCGGGGTGAGTGTACGCCGGATAGAATGGAGCTTTGCCAACGCCTGCGGAGGGCAAGGAGGTGTTGGGCCACCAACTCCACGTGTGGGTCTCCCACACAACAACCTTCTTTGACGGGTTCTTTACCGACATCGTCCTTATTGCTGGCTGGGACGGGTCCACAAACATAAACATGTTGCCGACATAACTAAAACTCCCGGGCTTTTCTGTATGCCCAGGGCAATGGCCCACCGTGTTACGTGCGACTTCGGGGCCCGCAACCAAGGGTTCTTTCCAGCCAAGGTATGGGGCAATGGCTCCCCACCAGCTGGGGTTCAGGCTAAAGGCGGGATTACCTTGCCGGGGATACGCAAAGTCATTTTCCCCTGTGTAAAGATTAAGGGCTGCTCCAATTTGTCGGAGGTTGTTCAAGCATTTTGTGGCGTCTGCTTTTTTTCGTATAGCTCCAACTGTTGGGAATATTAGCGCAACCAAAACAGCGACAGTTGCAATAGTTGCCAGCAATTCGATCAATGTGAAACCGTGTTTCTTATTCATGTATGTAGTCCCTCAACTAACGGATGTTTCGTTCATAATTTTTCGACGAGATTTTTTTCGGCTTCTCCTGATCGACCTTTGAATCAACCTCCACATTCTTCACGAACCAGCTCACTCCCGGAATCGGCGTCTTCATGCTCAATCGATCGGGCGTGAAATGGGTCGATCCGTCGTTTTTCCACTCTAGAATGGTCATTCCATCCTGCATCACCGTCATTCCCCTGAGGGGATCGATTTGTAATTCGATATTCTGCAAATTGGTGTCGCTCCGAAGGGCGCTTCCTCCCAATCCCGAAACAAGCAGGTTGTTTTGGTTGTCAAACAGCGCAAATCCGGATGTTCCAAAAAATTCACTGCTCGGTGAACACCCCAGTACAAAGGCTCCCCCATCCTCCTTGTCCGTCAGGACAATATCCAATCGGTGAAAAGCGTTGCTCTCATTGCTTTGACGGATGTCCAGTTTAAGTGTCGTGGCACTATCTTCCACTATCGGCCCGTAGTCGATTACGATCGCCGTGTCTTTGTCCACACCAAAATTCAACTCGCCCGCCATCGGTTTGAAATTGCCAATATCAGACCCATCGGCGGCAAATTTCCCAGAGGTCACAAGCCATATCGCTCCGGTCGCAGTCTCCGTGGGCGTCATAATCTCCTCATCACTAAAATCATCCCATAAGACAGTTTCCGCCCTCCCGGGGTTGAACGCAAGTAGCGCAAAGGCCAAAAATAGAAAACCGCTTTTCATACCAAGCTTGTGATCGCAAACCTTCACTAGTATAGCTGACGGATAACACATTCTCATGCAGAAGTTGTTCAAATTAAAAAAGCACCTATGGAACGTTGACACGTGTAACCCTTGTTGTCAACCAGAAACTTTCCATTCGAAAAAGTTATGGATATTCGGAGAGGGATGCTGAAGCGCGTTCAAGAGATGAAGAAAAAAGTGACTATCAAAGACATTGCCCGTGAGGCGGGTGTTTCGCATGCCACGGTTTCCATGGTGTTTTCTGGTGAGCCGCGGATCAGTGAAGAGACCTCGAAGAAAGTGTTCCGGATCGCACGCCGGATGAATTATGTGCCCAACATGGCCGCCCGCAATCTTCGGAAAGGCGAAAGCAAACTGATTGGGTTTGTCCTGAATGATCTTTCTAACCCCGTTTACGGACGAATGGCCCAGGTGGCCGAGACGGCGGCAACAGCTTTGGGGTACCAGGTGATCATTGCAGATCACCAGTGGTCTCCCGAGGGAGAGGCGGATGCGATTCGGAAAATGATTGGATTCCGAGCGCGGGGATTGCTGGTTTGCAGCACGGAGCAAAGCAACTCTGCCCTGAATCTCTTGAGCGAGATGGGCAACCCGGCTGTGGTGGCTCTGGACAATTGTCCACCTGGGTTCAAAGGGGCCTATGTGGGCTGTGACACCGAGGCCCTTGGCTCCATCGCAGCAAAACATCTGATCGAGGTGGGATGTAAAAATCCCCTCCTGTTCACAGGCACCCATGCCTTGCGCGACTTCAGTAGCTTTGTGAACTTGAAAAAGGGATTTGTCGAATACCTCTCAAATCAGGGTTTTGAAAACCCTGAAAAGCGGGTGGTGTACTCAGGCCTGACGATTGAGGAGGGGCAACAGGCTTATTATCGAATTTTTGCCCAGAAAATTCCTGTGGATGGGATATTTTGCGTCAACGACCTTTGTGCGTGCGGGGTGATGGCGGCAACAGATGAGCTTGGCATCAAGATCGGTCGTTCCCTCGCCTTGATGGGCATTGGGGACCACCCATTCTCCAGCCTTCCACGAATTTCTCTCACCTCGATCCGCGAGCCTCTCGAGCGAATTGTTCGGCTCGCCGTCGAGGAACTGATTCACAGTTTTGAGCAGGAATGTTCACCAGACATACGGCTCGATCTCCCGCCTGAGCTGGTTGTGAGAAGCAGCAGCCGATTGGCCATCGCATAGTCCAAATAGCAACCAACCTGAGAGGCTCGGATTCGTACGCTCGGTCGGCCTATTTTATTCGAAGCACATGGGTGTCAAAAGGCTCATATCGCACGGAGAAGCTCTTTTCATCTTTCACTTCGAGGGGAGGCTGGTTCTCAAATTCGCGGGTAACTTGCCCAATCTTTTCAGGGAACAAGTATTTCACATTCAGCACGGCATCATCCGTGTTCACTGTGAGCAGGACAAAACCCCCGTCAGGGTGCGGTTTGAGCAGGCATTGAATCGGGGCTTCGGTCACACTTTCCCCGGTGATCTCCACCTTGTAATCGGTGTCTTTCACGGTCGGTGAAAGAATAGATGGGGTCAGTGCAAGGAGTTCCTTATTGGTTTGCTCAGCAGCCATCCAGAGCTCCTTCGAGGCGATCAACTGCATCGGGGTTGCAACGACCGTTTCTTCTGGAACACCTGGTTCTCCCGCATTGTGCACATACCGAATCTGAGGATTCGGAGATATCCCGACACAGCCCGCATTCCTTGAAAGATAGCTGTCCCAAATGAAATAGTTGATGCCTGTCGCCCCATTGATAATCGCTGTGTAAACTTGGGCGCGGAGTTGTGCGGCAGTACACAACCTTCCAGGATAGTCGAGGTTGGTGGTCTGGCTATAAGCCCCCACAATAAACCAGATCGGTTTTTCTTCCTGATTGGATGCTGTTGCAAGCGCAACGCTTTGAGTGATGCCATTCGGGTCAGCCGAAATTGATCGGATTTGGTGTGACCTGACGATATTTGGGTAATTGTCGTGGCAAGAAATGTCGCCAGCGGTGTTCCATTTTACCCACCAGGTCGTTGCGGGGGGCATGATCCATGGTGCATCATTAATAAAGACCGGGATGTTGGGGGCCACTCGATTCGCTTCTTCTTTCCACTTCAGGAATTTGTTGAAGTAGGCATCCATGTCAAACCCGGGAACCAGATGACCAATCGGTTCATCAGCCCAAACAATTCCCATCTGATTGGGGTGGTCCTTGATGGGACCAAACGTCCTCTCGATTTTCTCCAAATCTGTGTGATCTGCGGGATCAATCATATGAATAACCTGCACGTCATACTTCTCCGCTTCCTTCAATGCGACTTCAGGTTTGGTGTGATACGGCCAAACCGTGTTGAACCCCGCGTCCTTGAGTTCTTTCCAATCATACTCGTGGCCATACGCCTTGCCAGACAGGGGTACGCCCCACATGCCAATTTGAAGAAAAGACTCTTTAGGATCATATGTTGTGAGCATCTTTCCCTGTCGGTTCGTGTGCGGCACCTGATTTTGGTAAATGACGCGAACAGCGTTGTTGTTGCGCTGCTTTTCCAGCAATGTGAGCTCTTTCTCATTAGCCATAAGTTGATCAAATCCCGTACCCCAAACAGCCATCCCCACCAGCAGCGATAAAATGACTGGGTGGCATCTCTGGGGCGAAAAAATGTTGCTTTTAATTGTCATCATACCGCAAGACAGGTAACACGTGTAACACCTTTGTCAACTCCATTTAATAATCTTGGGTCAACATTCGCTCGCTATGCGATCAAAAGGGCCATGCTATTTTTTACCGTTCAGCTACTGAGTCTTACTTGGTTGGGGGCAGAAACTCCATTTAGAACCTTCTCCTCCGAGCCCTATCAGATTCCCGAGTCCCATGTCGGTAATCTTAAGAAGTTTCGATACTCGTGGGAAGGAAAGAAAGATTTTGCATTGATCGCTGAGAGTACTTCTACGACATGGGTGGTTTATTTTCACAGCTATGGGGGAAGCGCCGCCGAGATCTTCACCTCGCCACTAATCCACCCCTTGTGGCTCGAGGCCGTTAGGGCAGCCGGTTTCGGTCTTGTGTCCTTTGAGACCGATGGAAATTCATGGATGGCTCCCTATGTCGCTGACGGAATTCATAAAGCATTGGCGGTCATTCGGTCTGAATATGATGTGAAGAACTTTATTTTTATTGGGGGATCGATGGGAGGATCCGGCGTGTTGACCTATAGCGTGAGGTATCCCGATGATGTCTTTGCGGCGCTGGCCATGTGTCCGGTGTCTGACATGGCCCTTTTTTATGAGGAGAGTCTGAAAAATCCTGACCCCAATTTTTTTATGAAGAGTTGGCCTGTTGCCAGGCACTATGGGGAGTCAGAGTTAACCCAGAAGGCCAACTTTGAGCGGAACTCGGTGCAGAATAATTTTGAAAAGCTGACTATGCCCCTTGCGATCAGTCATGGCACGGCCGACACATTGATCCCCGTTTCGCAGTCGGACAAACTGGCACACCTTCTCAAAGGAAAAAAGGACTTCATCTATTTTCGATATCCTGAAGCCGACCACTCGTTTCCTTCTGTGCAAGGGTTTAAGGATTCCTGGCCATGGTTGCTTGATCGGGTGAAGGAGAAGCTGGATTCGGAAGAGAAACCTGAGGCGAACTAGGAATGCGTTTGTGAGAATTACCTCTCGATGGCCTCAAAGGTCGCGGGGCAAAGGAGAGATCTCAAGCGGAGCCCCGTTGTAGCGCATGAGGGCGACTGGGTGGTCCTCAAACGCTTTCAGAAGCGGTTGGCAAGCCGCGGGACCTGAAACGTCCACATCCAGTCCTTGCGGCGTCCACTTCCATTGCATGTGGATATCGCCATGAGGTGTGGGAATTTTTCCAGAGGCTTGTCGATGCCCATCTGAAAAAATGCGGATCTGAAATTTACGGAATCCCGTGGAGAGCGGCGTCACTCCCAAAACATGGGCCTGATGATACCAAACCGGCACTGCCGACCACCCGTGGCAGAGACTTCCTGCAAAGTCAAAATCGTTTGCTCCATTTTCTGTTTCCCACATTGATGTCGCTCCGCTAAAGAGCATTTTTTCCCAGATTTTGCTAAGTCGTCCAGAAAGGTATTCCCGGCTGCTTGGAGAAATTTGCATGGCTGCTTTGAGCAGGTAAAAGCTGGCACTAAGGGAGCAACGCGTGGCGTTTCCGGAGATCACCCTATCCATGACGCGGCATTTCTCTCCCTCGGGCACAATGCCTTCACATAAGGCCAGAGCCTGCACCAGTTCGTGAAGGCCCGACCTTTTACCGTCAGCCGCGAGCGTGGAGTGGTAATGCCCCTCCTCCTCATTCCAGAAGCTTCGATGAATACTCATCCCCAGCTTGCGGGTCTGCTGCTCCAGTTCCAAGGAAGTTTCGCCGATCGCCGAGAGGAGCCTGAGGTAAGCTCTGAAGGCCTCGCGAAGATGAAGGTTGTAGGCGGCATGAAGTTCGCCATCCAAGGATTCCCGGCCAATGCACCCCGCCAACCCTGGTGTCCACTCGTAAAAGTGCCAGTGCTGGAGGCCCGCTGGCGGGCGATAGAGGCCCGTGGCCTCATCCCGACGGGATAGAGTGCCCTCAACCAATCTGGCGATCGTCCCCCGGTATTTGTGGAAAAGAGAAAGATCCCCGCTGAAGAGATTGTGCTCTGAAAGCGCCACCACCCAAGCGAAACTGAAGATGGGAATATTGACTTCGCTTCTGCCCGGCGCCGTTAAGGCGGTGTAACCTTCCTCGTTGGCCGAGTTACCAAGCAGCTCGAAAGACACTTTTGGGAAATCATAATCGCCAAAAGCATAATATCCGAACAAGGCCTGGATGCGGGAATCATAGGCATACAAGGCCTGCTCCCTCCACGGACAATCTTCGAAGTGTTCATGCCGGCATAGCTCCAGGGTGTGGACCGAGACATGATGAAGACGCGTTGCAAAGCGATCATCTGTGACAAAGCTGCCTTTATGTTGGGTGGGGTAAGCGACCTTGCGGAGCCCAAACTGATGAATTTTGAAATGTTCGTAGTTTGAAATGTGAACCTGCAGATAACGTGCCGCGAGTCTTCGGAATGGCATCTGAAAGCGTTGTCTCCCCTCCCGGCAAACATACCTGTCCGCAAAACATCTCCCGCCCACAAAAGCGCGCACCCGCCCATCCTCAAGATGCTCGCCATGGGCGATTTCGAGAACAGCCCCGGCAGAAGAATCGATGTCGAATTCCAAGAGGCCCACCGTTTCCTGTTTGAGATCAATGAGGATGTAGCGCCCGTGGGTGGCTTCGCGGGGGGGAGTCACTTCCAAAATCAAGTGCTCATCGGATAGAAGCTCACCGGGATTTTTTGGAGGGCCGAGATATTGTTCCACTTTTCCCACGGAATTTTCGTCCGATGGGGTGGAAAAGGAATCTCTTAGTTCCGGATTGGCAAACACTTGCGAAGGAACCTCAAAAGCGAGAGCCGTTTGCGTCATGTTCTCTGCGGTGAGCTCCGATTGGCCCCATTGGATATAGCTGCCTTGGGCAACCGTGCGTGTGGCGACCATGTCACCGATTTCCAACTGCGGCAAGGGTCGACGATTCAGCTCACGGAAAACAGACCCCGCTCCTCCGGCCTGCACAATCTCGACGGGCTCCCAATCCCTGTCGTCAAAGGAGATTGTCTGCCAATCGCGCTCTTTCTGAGCATCATAATCGAAAGTGAACCCCATCTGATTTGTGACCCTTGCTCTTTGCCCGCTCCGAAAAGCCGAATGCGTCGCAGCCCGCCAGTGATGATCCGACAGAATTTCCTCCTGGTCACCATGAAGGCAGGCAAGGACCCCGGCTGTCCCGGCCTCGTAATCGAAAAAATCTTCTCCTTTGTAAAAAGCAAAAATAGCCAGGACACTTTCGCCCGCCCGGAGCGAGCCAATGGAAAAGCGATCCCAGGTTTTGGAATGTGCAGAGTCCCCAAATTGGCCACGGGCAATTTCAACGCCATTAAGTGATGCGACATAGTCGGTATCGACTGACACATCAAAGCAGGCATTTTCGACTGGTTGATTTACAATGAAACGCCTTCTGAAACAGACGTATTGGTCGGGAAATGGTTGTTTCTTCCAAATCCAGGAGGCACGATGAATGGGCTCTTCAGATTTCTCTGCAGTCATAACTCAGCAGGCAAGGGCTTTTTAGAATAATCCACCATATCGCCATAGCTCAGTCTGCTACGAACATAAATAAATAGACGTCGTTCAAAAGTGAAACCTATGCGCAGGCCTATTACACGTCAAGACACTCACTCGCATCACGGGCTCGGATCATTTTCTCGATGTCTCATCATGGATTTTCGACCTTACCTTCCGTTGATAGTGCTCAGGGCAAGTGTGTGCACCCCGCAGTCATCGTGGGGGGATACACCGGGAAGGTGCGGGGTGGGGCAAGGCGCTGTATTGGCTTGATAGCAAATCAAGGCGTCAGGGCATGGGATCGTGACGGAGGGGCGGGGCCTCATCGGGGGCGACATAGTTGTTGGGGCCGCCGAGGGCGCCGAATTTGCGGCAGACGATGATCTAGAGGGGGATGCCCAGGGCGACGTAACCGGCCCCAACGAAGTAGGTGTAACGGTACTGGCTGCCCGTTTGGCCGAGCAGGAGGCCGAGGAGGGGGGTGACAATCATGGCGATGAACGCGTTGCACATTTCGGCAATAAGCCCCAAGGAAGTCAGAGTGGGTGTGATTAAAAATGGGTGTGATTGAAGCCGAACGCGGCAACAGAGTGCCGTGGCTACAATGCGCCTGCTCAGCAACCGAGCGATGTAGCCGCCCCGCTCTGTTGAGGCACCAGCGCGGCTCCGCCGCCATGATTTGATTCTCCGACCGCACCCACTTTTCATCGCACTCAGTCAGAGCCCTGAAAAGAGATGGCGCTATGGGCCGTGGCGCGTTACTTTTTCCGGTATGCAAAACGATTGGGATATCAAGTCACGGGCGCACCAATGCTCGAAGACCGGGCAGGAATTTGCGGAGGGGGACTTTTTTTTCACACTGCTTTTCCGTGAGGCGGAAGGGTTTCGGCGGGAGGATTTGTCCGAGGAGGCTTGGACCAATCGCAATGAGAACATCCAACCCTTTTCGTTTTGGCGTTCCAAGTATGATCCACCAACACCGCCGCCGCCAGAGGCTTTAAGGAAAGATGATGCGGAGAGTTTGTTGCGGAGTCTATTGGCTGAGGGCAGTCCCGCGACGGCCAATGCAGCGTATATTTTGGCTCTGATGCTGGAGCGCAAGAAGGTGCTTGTGCCCGTGGAATCGAGCGAGTCGGATTTGTTGGTTTATCATCATTCTGGCACGGGTGAGACGTTTGTGGTTCGTAATCCGGCCCTTTCGCTGGACCAAATCCCGGAGGTTCAGCGCGAGGTGTCTGAGCTTCTGGCTGGCAGCTTGCCGGCATGAGTGCTGCGGGCGGTTTGGGAGGACTGGCGTGCCCTCCTTTGTTTCTGGCTCCGATGGCCGGGGTGACCAATACGGTTTTTCGCAGGATTTGCCGGGAGATGGGAGCAGATGTCCTGACCAGCGAATTTGTTTCTGCGGATGGGATCATGCACAAAAATCCCCGGACCCGGCACTACATCGAATTCCACGAAGAGGAGCGGCCGCTGGGGATTCAGCTTTTTGGCGGAGATCCCGAGCGCCTGGCCGAGGCCACGCGAGCGCTTATTGATTGGGTTCGTCCAGATTTTTTGGACATCAATTTTGGATGTCCTGTCAACAAGGTGGTTTCCAAAAATGGAGGTTCTTCGCTGCTGCGGGATTGTCCACTGCTTGCCCGGGTTGCCTCCGCTGTGGTCAAAGCCGCAGGGCCGGTTCCTGTCACCGCCAAGATCCGTATTGGCTGGGATGACCAATCAATCAATGCCAAGCAAACGGCAGCGATTCTGGCCGGCGAGGGCATCACCAGGATTGCCGTTCACGGCCGCACCAAAGCCCAAGGTTACACCGGTTTGGCAAATTGGGATGTGATCGCGGAAGTGGCCGCTGCGGTTTCCGTGCCAGTGATCGGGAATGGAGACATCCGCACGGGGGAGGACGCCATCAACCGCTTTCGTAACTGCGGTGTCGCGGGATTAATGATCGGTCGGGCCGCAATGGCGAACCCATGGATCTTTTCAGAGATTCGGGCGAATGTGGCGGGCGTTCCCTTTTTACAGCCCACCCCCGAAGACCGCTGGAGGCTGATTCTCCATCATTGCCGCGAAGAAGTGGCCTGGCGCGGGGATGAACTTTCCGCCCTCAAATCCATGCGCGCACGACTTATGGCCTACACGCGGGGGATGCCCGGAGGCCCCCGTCTGCGCGAACGCCTGGCCCGCGTCGCAAGCCGTGGCGAACTTGAAGATATTGCCGCGCTCGCGCTAAAGAACCCCGCGCAGGATCAGCTCGGTGCCTTTTCGTAGGGATGGCCATGCCGATCCGACTGGAATACCGTGCGTTCCTTGCCAAATCCGGGGTCGCGTTCGATGAGCGATATGCGTCGGAGGCGATTGGAGGCATGCGACGTCGGCCGCTCTTACCTTTGGGCGTATGAAATTCAAGACTGGAGGAAAGAAGAAAAGCCTCTTGACACCATTCCTCCTATCATGATTAAGTCATCCATGCTTTGATGTGTTACACGTTTGATCCCCCCCGAGACTTCTCGCCTAAATTCTTCCCATGAACCTACAAACCACAAAACTCCCATGGGGTCGCCTCACGCGCGTGCCCCGGAAAACGGGACACAAAACTATGCCTATTACGACAAAGACGCGCAACCGATGGATCCTGACCATTCTTTTGACGTGGTATGTTCATCCCGGATTATTGTTTGGGGCCGGAGACTTGGTTCTGGTCGAGAATGGGCAATCTCAATGTGTGATCGTGGCCGCGGACGGGCTCAGTCCGTCGGAGAAAACCGGGGTCGACGAACTCCAGAAATACCTTAAGAAAATGTCCGGTGCCACGGTTGAAGTGCAAAAGCCGGGAGACGCTAGTAGCAAAGGTCAGGTGAAGCTGGTGGTGGGTAACCAGACAGTTCGTGAATTATATCCCGATGTGAAGTTGGACGATCTGGGCAAGGAGGGATTCATTCTTAAAACCGTGGACAACGCCGTGCTTGTTGCAGGCGGGGAACAGCGCGGGACGATGTATGCGTGCTTCGAGTTGTTGGAAAAGCTCGGGGTCCGTTGGTGGGCACCTGGAGCAACCGATGTTCCACAGAAAGAAACCGTGGCGCTTCCGACTTTGGATGAGCGGCAAATCCCTAAGATCGAGTATCGGGACGCCCTTTACGCGCACAAGTACGTTGACGAAGAAAATAACGGGATCGCATTTAACATTCACAACAAGATGAATGGGTTCTCCTACGGGAATATTCCCGAAGCCCAAGGCGGCCGCTTTTGGTTTCACCAGAATTTGGTCCACAGCCATGCGGTGTTGATGCAGCCGGTGGGGGACTTGGATGGACGCTTTGAAACCCATCCGGAGTATTGGGCACTCCGCAACGGGAAACACTCGAAAGACCAGGTCTGCCCCTCACGGCCCGAGGTTTTCGAGATCATGAAGGCGAACGTGATCAAGCAGTTGAAAGAAAATCCAAAATATGAGTTTGTTGTGGTGGGACAGGAGGACAACAAGAACTTCTGCGAATGTGATGCCTGCATGGCCATGGCAACGAGCGAGGAAGCCCAGGGAGCAGCCACTCTCTTGCTGGCTAACAAGCTAGGTGAGGTCGTGGAGAAGGAATTTCCCGGTAAATTTGTCATGGCCCCGGCCTACCAGTGGACCCGCAAGGCACCCAAAACCCTCAGGCCGCACCGCAATGTCGGCATTGTGCTATGTTCGATCGAGTGCGATTTCAACCGTCCCTTGGAAGAAATGAACACCCGCGAAAATAAGGCCTTTGCCGAAGACATCATCCAATGGGGGAAAATCGCGCCCAAACTTTACATTTGGGACTACGTCACGGATTTTGACCACTATTTTCTGCCCTTCCCCAACCTTGACGCGTTAATTCCAAACATCAAATTTTTCGTTAACCACGGCACGCAGGGTATTTTGGCGCAGGGAAGTCACAAGGGCGTTGGGGGTGAATTTTCCCAACTGCGGAATTGGGTGCTTAACAAAGCCATGTGGAACCCCGACCAACCAGACAATGGCCAGGCCCTGATCACCGAATTCCTGAATGGCTATTATGGTGCAGCGGGACCCGCTATCCAAAAGTATATCGATAGCATGCATGGTCCCGGACGGGCCAATCCCAAAATGGTAGCTGGATGTTACGCCAGGCTGGATGCGGCTTGGCTGAAGCCGGATGTCATAGCCAATGCCGAAGCCGCAATGAGGGAGGCTGAGCAAGCCGTAGCCGACAACCCGGTCCTTTTATCCAGAGTCCAACACGCCCACATGCCTGTCTGGTACGTCCTGCTCAAACGGGGAACCCAGAGCAAAACATGGGCGGCGACCGAGGCAAAAGTCGGCAAACTCGATATTGCGGAGGTGGCCGGGCAATTTTCCAAAGTCGCTGCCGATTGGGACATGCAACACATTGCCGATGGGGAGGAGAGTAAAGGATTTCTGGAATGGGCCAAAGCGTATGCAACCCAGGCAACCAAGGCCCCTCCGCTGCCACCAGAACTCAAAGACGCCGATCCCGCAAGCTACCGCCTCATCCAAGCCTGCCAAATGGATACGCGAGGACGCTGGTGGGTACCGCAAGAAGGCGCTTCCGATGGCTGGGTCTGCGAAATTCCCGCGCCCACCTGGACCGTGAACCACCAATTCAGTGCATTTGATGACGTCGAGCCGGGTAAGAAATACAAGGTCTTTATCCGGGTGAAGGCCTCGGAACCCCGGACGGAGGGGATGGCCTTGGCCTGCGGACTTTACAAAAGCGAACACATAGACGGCGACCGTGTCGTAAAGGCAGGCTCCGTTATGCCCTCGAAACAAATTCCGGCCTCGGAGCTCGCGGATGGACAATTCCATGCTTTCGAAATCGGCGAATTTGTCGCAGCGAATGACGCCAATACCCACAACGGGCGTTTATGGATTGCGACCGTCAAAGCTGGCGATCCGAAGGTGCTCCTTGACTGCATCTGGCTAAGTGAGGTGGCGAACTAGCGACTCCCCGGTTGCGGCCATCGAGTTTGACAGAAGGCTGGAATGATGTGCTTATAAAAATGCAGCAATTCTCATTTTGAGTGAGCCGTGAGGCATCTTTATTCGGAGCGGTGAATTTATTCGCCGTGCCAAAATTGTGCCGGGCGAAGCTCGGGAAGAATAAGATCGCCGATCCCAGTTTGTCCGCGCACAGGGTTTTTTCAAAATGAGACGTGCTGAGATCCTTCTGGAAGAGGGGTCAAATTCCCAGCAGTCTCTGGTCCACCGGGTATTTGGGTTTTTTGGTGGTGGGAAAAAGCCCGCTGGTGGGAGATCCGGAAATAGGCGGTCACCGACAGAAGAGCCTCAATGGTGGCCTCGGGACCGGTTTTTCCGAGATCCAGGTCTTCAATTCGCGCACCCGATCCGGAAAGGGATTGAGATCGAAGGCGGGGACCAGCCGCCATTGTCCATGGTTTGTGTGCAGAAATCCGTGATTATGCAGATGGTCATCCACATTGGTAATGAAATTGGACTCCTGCCACCAAGGGAAGCCAGGGTTCCAGCGCGAAACGATCCGGTGTAACCCGCCAGGATTCCTCATAGGCAAACGCCACGCGTGCCCTCGCACCCACCCCCTCGTAATAAAGTGTGCCCACCCTCCGGGCCTCATGACCGAGATAAACCGCAATCTCACGCTTCATAGCGGTGTGGGGGATTTCTTGATGCGCACGCGTTTCGGCAGACGGTCTTCATCCAAAAGATGCCCTCCATCGTCGTTCCTCACGTCCACCAAGTCGCCAAACACCGTGCCGAAGCCGAGGACAAACATGGCCATTGCGTTAGCCCCCAGGGCCAGCGGCGTCTCCTTTCTCGATCCGAGAATACGTGCTTTTGGAAACACCCACCCCATTGACGAATCCGCTCGGAGGCCTATGCTTCAATATATGCCTACATCTCCTGCCAATTCCGGCTCCAGACTGGCCCGTTTATTTCGCAATGGGGCCAATCAAGCTGTTCGCATTCCTCGAGAGTTTGAGTTTGAAGGCGAGGCAGTTCTTCTTCGCCGGGAAGGCAAACATCTCGTCATGGAGCCTGTTGTCCAGAGGGGGCTTTTGGAAACTCTCCGCCAGCTTGAGCCGCTCAAGGACGAATTTCCTGATGTGGATGCCGGGCAGCTTCCGCTGGACACTCCGAAAATTTGACCCCTCCCCATGTCCGCCCGCTATCTTCTCGATACCAACATGGTTTCCGATTTGATCCGAAACCCCGGTGGGCGGGTTGCTGCCCGAATCGGCCGGTTGGGCGAAACGCAAGTTTGCATCAACCTGATCGTTGCGGGGGAGATTCGTTTCGGAGTCGCCAAACGCAATTCCCCACGGCTGACCGTCCAGGCAGAGAAAATCCTCTCCGTGCTGCCGATGGCCCCCTTCGAGTCTCCCCTCGATTGCCACTACGCGGACATTCGAAACGCTTTAGAGACCGCCGGAACACCTATTGGCCCCAACGGCCTCTGGATCGCAGCTCATGCCCGCGCCCTAAGAGCCATTTTGGTCACGGACACCGCCGGGGAGTTCGCCCGCGTCCCCGCACTTCGCGTCGAAAACTGGCTGGAATAAAAAGCCGTCTTGTGACGTGGCGGGATCCGGATTGTGTCCATTACGGCCTTCGATGTAGTATTGGCAGCTCTTGGAGGCAGATCGAAAAATGCCAATCGTGCGCTGAGCAATGCAAGTCTGATCGTATCGGTCAGTTGGCTATTCCCGTCGGCCTGAACAGAAAATGAATTGAGCAGACTACGGCTTTGCCGTATATTTGCTATGAGCATCGTCACCAGACCACGCAGCGAAAAGGAAATGGACAAGATCGCAGCCGTAATCAGCAGCGCGAGAAAAGAATTGGTGACCTCGAAGGAGAAAGCTCGGGGATTTTTGATTAAACACGGCTATATCACCAAGAGTGGCAAGCTGACAAAGCGTTGCGGCGGGTAATGCGGACCCCCACATGGGTCTTGGGCTATCACGGTTGTGATCGTGAAGTCGGAGAAGCGGTGCTCACCGGAGAAACGAAGCTTTCAGCCAGCAAGAACGATTGGGACTGGCTGGGGACAGGGATTTACTTCTGGGAAAACAGCGCGAAACGCGCCTTGGATTGGGCGAAGTATGCGAAGCAGCATCCGGAGTTTTTCCGTGTGCCGGTGAAAACCCCATTTGTCGTCGGTGCGGTCGTGGATCTCGGCAATTGTCTCGATCTATTGGAAGCCGGATCGATTCGTATCGTGAAGCGGGCACACGAGGAAATGCGCGAGGTCTTTTCGACTGCCGGTTCCGCGATGCCTTCTAATGAGGGATTAAGGTGGCAGCAGCGGGCAAAATCATCAATCCGTTCTGAATTTTCACTGACCCCAGTTTCCGGCCCATGAGAAATATCGGCTCACCGCTGAAATGGTTTCCATCCGATTCTTCCCCCCCATTGATTGGCTTTATAGCGGAGTGGGGGTGCCTGGCGCCCACGCCGTTATCGGATGTTCCCGTCGATCCTTGAAAATGGCCTTTTTGATTTCCCAGGGGATGTTGAGAAATTCTACCTTCACCGAGTCCACCGGTTCGAAAACAAAGCGCAGCATATTCGCCTGGGAGCCAGTGCTGGTGCGAATCACGGCATCGACCTCCACCGCGGCTGTCCTGTCCGTCTTCGGTTCCGCATTGAA
>Ga0105048_10003355_pt1 | contig 26246 bp, 16 predicted proteins | sample MAT05_FD_78382 | JGI IMG/M metagenome (GOLD analysis project Ga0105048, IMG submission 78382) | Freshwater microbial communities from Lake Fryxell liftoff mats and glacier meltwater in Antarctica - MAT-05 | ecosystem: Environmental > Aquatic > Freshwater > Ice > Liftoff microbial mat | place...
ACAACGCTGGTGAAGACCTTTGCGGCGACGCTCGGGATGACAGTGCGTCGCGTACAATTCACAACCGACCTATTGCCGGCGGACATCACCGGCACGTACGTGCTGAACCCCCAGGATGGCACCTTCGCGCTGCGGGGCGGCCCGATCTTTACGAACATTCTCTTGGCGGATGAGATCAACCGCGCGCCCGCGAAAACTCAATCGGCTTTGCTCGAAGCCATGCAGGAACACCAGGTTACCATCGAAGGGGACCGCTTCGTCTTGCCGGATCCATTCTTTGTCCTGGCAACCCAAAATCCAATTGATCTGGAGGGTACGTATGCCCTACCCGAGGCTCAAATTGATCGCTTCCTCCTGCGCGTACGGATGGGCTATCCAAGCGTTCGCGAAGAAGTGAGCATGCTCCGCACGCACGGAGTGGCGGCACCCGAGGTCGAGCCTGTGCTCTCAGCAGAAGACGCCACGCGACTCCAGTCGATTGCCGCTCGGGTGCACGTTGAGGACGATTTGTACGAGTATGCAGTGCTTCTAACGAGCTTTACCCGCAGCCACCCCAAGGTCGTGCTGGGAGCGTCGCCGCGCGCTTCGCTCAGCCTGTTGCGCGCTGCAAAAGGCAGCGCGGTGCTAAAAGGACGCCCGTTCCTCACCCCCGATGACATCCAGGACGTGGCGTCCGCCGCACTCGCGCATCGCTTGATTCTAGTGCCCGAGCTTGAGGGTGATGTCCGCGCACGCACTGGCATCATCGAAGAAGCCCTCGGCAAGGTGAGCTATCGCAGGAACGTGCGGCCGCTCTGAGGCCACGCTGAAAAAACTGAAGCTCGAAACCAGCCGCCCTCCTCCCGCGGGAGCACCCATAGTCGCAAGCCAATTCGCCATTTCGTGGCGAAATATTCACTACTTCGTGGCGAATTTGCATGCTCAATTTTAGTATATGCCGACCATTTTGAGCTAAATATGTCTCCAAGCCGTCAAAGCTAGAGCCAGACTAGTGCGCTAGCTGAGTCAGGAGCCGGTAGCTCAACGAAGGCATCCGCTTATCGTCGCAACCTGCTCCTTGGTCGCTAACTCGCCACGCGCTGCCGCAGCCAGAAGCTCGGCGTCGGGCATGTTTTGGCATATTGCTCGGCGAGGATTTGGCTCACGCTCCGGACGGTCGCATTATTGTCGAAGTTGTAGGCGCGTTGGGAAGGCGCGAGTGCTTCCGTGAGAGCTCGAAACGCGCTGCCCTCGACCGCTCAACGTGGCCGAACCGCGCACCCAAATCCGAATGCGCTATTCAATGAACGTGAGGGAGCGCTCCGGCTTTGTCAGCCAACACTTTGGACCAAGGTCGTCTTTTCTGATCATCATCGAGAAATGTCTGCGCGTTTAAGCCGCCTTTCTGGGATGACCAGGCCCCAATCTGCTACTTTGCGACCTCAACCGGAAACGCCAAGATGCTTGCGCTCACATCGTCTTATGGAGTTTGGATCCACCTTGCCGACACGGACCGCCGTCCGTCGTGGGTGATCGCACAGCGCCTGCTGGCTCACTACCTCTTGGTGGTCAGCTTAGATGGCGCTGAGCAGATCGTGGTCGCGGGGGAACACTGCGCGATCCCAGAAGGGGCTGCGTACCTCATCCAACCAGGGGTGCTCGCGGAAAGAATTGGTTCAAAGGATGGCAATCGTCCAGCCTACTTTCACTTCGACCTCATCTTCAACCCACGGCGAAACGAACACCGAAACACCTACTCCGACGAATCCGATCTCAAGGGTCGAGAGCACCTGTTGCAACCGCCGATAGCTGACGTTTACGGAGTGGATCTACCCCTCTGTGTGCCGAAGAAACTCCAGCAGAAATTCGCTGCCAGCATTGAACCCATCCTTCGCCTCTGGAAGACCGGTCATCCTTACGACATTCTTTCCGCCAATCGCGAGCTTGAGGGTCTCTTGCTGGCTTGGGTGGCGTATGAAGCCCCCCGCACTGAGGCTGGAGCACCGCGCCTCGATCCCGAGACGCGAGTTCGTCGAGCGGAGGCAACGGCTCAAATGAATCTCCATCAAGGTTTCGCCGTAGAGGACTTTGCGCGTGCCGCGGGTCTCGGGCGCGCTCAGTTCGCACGCCTGTATGGTGATCTGCGAGGTGAAAGTCCCGGCAAGGCCTTGCGGGACATGCGACTGAATGAGGCCGAACGCTTATTGCGTCACACCAGTCTGTCAGTGCAAGAGATCGGCAAACAGGTGGGATACGCCAATGCGTCAGTGCTCGCTCGGAGCTTCCAGGAGCGCTACGGGGCGACACCAAGTGAATGGCGGGAGGGGAAGGAGTAGGGCCGAACTCACCAGAGCCGCCAACCGCCGCTTGAGCAGGCCCGAAGCCAAAAGACGAAGATTACAAACCCAAGGAGCGCGCCGGCCCAGGGCAGCAACTTGTCTTTACGCGTCACTCGTCCATCAGGGTTGTACGCGAGCGTTTGGTCTTGAAAAGCCGCTCGGGCGCGCAGGATGGCAGCTGACTCCATCGCGCCGGGAGCTACGTGATCAGAGCGCGGCGTTTACTCAAAAACCTTCGCAAGGCCCACGCTCAGCGTGGGAAAATCTGGGCAGGTCAGCGTTCCGGCCCGATCGTAGCGTGCGCGCTCGACGTAGCCGCCGTTCTCTAGGCGTAGCGCCTGAAGATAAGCTGTACTTGGTTCAACAATCCAATATTCAGGAATGCGAAAACGCTCGTAAAGTTGGCGTTTCAGGAAACGCTCCCGATCGGGGTTGCTCTTGGAGACAATCTCAACGACCACATCGGGCACACCCTCAATGGCGCGCTCTGTAATGATGGCGCTGTTGGTTTCGCGGATAATGACCAAATCCGGTTGCACGCAGTTCGTGTCGTCCAGCAGAAGGTCGACGGGGGCGTTGAACACTTGCGCTAGACCCGTCTTTTCGAGCTGAGTCATGAGCTCGTATTGCAGCCGGCGTGAAAGAGTTTGGTGGCGCGTCGCGTGAAGGGTCGAGCTTCCACGTTCACGCGGCCTGTACTGAATCGAATCTTCCGGGCTCGCGGAATGAGCGGCGGTAAGCGCCAGGGGTGCTGCCCACGGCGCGCTTGAAAGCCTTGCTGAAGGCTGCCTCACTTTCGTAGCCAACTCGTTCGGCAACTTGGGCGAGCGACGCGTGTCCGTCACGTAGAATGCCGGAGGCTTTTTGCATGCGCCAACGGGTGACGTATTGCAGCGGCGGCTCACCCACGAGTTGTACGAAGCGTGCGGCAAAGGCCGAGCGGGACATCGCGACCTTGGCCGCCAAACTCGCAACCGTCCAGCTTGCTTGCGGATCGGCATGAACGAGCGCTAGGGCTGCGCCAATTTGCACATCATTCAACGCTGCCAACCAGCCTGTTTGGCTGGGCGAAAGCTCGGCCAAATGGCCACGCACAATTTGGATGAAGAGCACATCCGCTAGTCGGCTCACCACCGTGGCCGAACCTGGCCTTTGAGATGCAGCTTCACACCCCATGAACTGCAGCGTCGTTTCAAGCCAAGCTACGGTGCGCCCATTTCCGCCTCTCAACGTGACCACAGATGGCAGCGCTAAGAGCAGAGGATTATGCCGCCGCTCTTCAAACTTGATGCACCCTGAAAGCAGTGTGCTCCGTGCCTCACCTTCACTCGATCGATACGTTTGACCAGAGCACGGACAATCTGCCATGAGGGCACTGAAAGGGCGCGGCTCGGTCCCTGCGCTATCGCGCACGATATGTTCGTGCCCGTGGGGCAATGTTACTAGATCTCCACGTTCAAGAGTTAACTCTTCGCCCGTTGCGACAACCGTTAAATGGCAGCTGCCTTCGAGGACAACGTGGAACTGCGCGCCATCTGACTCCGGCAGGTGTACGCCCCAAGGTGCGCCAAGCTCAAACCGGCCATGGCAGGCCGCCTTCACGCGAACTGTTTCGAGAACGTCTGTGAGTACATCGGCCATTTTCGCGCGCTTTCACCTGAAGTTGCGACCACTGGGATACGAACGAGCGCTAAACTAGACTTAAATGGTACTGACCGTCCAGCTTAGAACCACCGGGGAGCGCCACCGCTGCTCTTTGATGTCCGAGTTATTCTCATCATGGGGTGCATACCCCTCAAAAAAAACCACCCACCAGGCTCGGCGAACTGAGCCCCGGAACAGAGAACGCTTGGCCAAACGAGACAAACAGCGCACCCGGCAGCGCAGGGTATCGGCGGTCACCGAGTGGGAAGGCCCAATCAAACCTCAGTACCAAACGATCAAGCTGCGGGAAAAGAGCACGCACCCCTGCCCCCACAGCTTGTCCGTGCTGCACGCCGGCTAGGCCACCCAATACTGCACCGACGTCGTAGTACGCGGCCGCACCGACCTGTGCAGAAAGGATATCCACCGAGCGTGTCCGAAATTCCAGATTGCTGGTGGCTGCCTGGGTGCCGACAAATGCGCCCGAAGGAAAACCGCGCAATCGATTGTCGCCGCCAATCGCGATACTACGATTCAAATAATTGAGCGGGCGCAGTGTCAGGAGCCCTGCATGGTGCAGTCGACCCCACAACACATGCGGGCTCGCTACGTGGGTGGCGACTTCGTAGGCAGCGTCGTTTCGAGAACGCGAAGCGAGTTCAAGGCGTGTGCTTGCAACGGCGCGAGCGAGCCCATCACCGAGCTTTTCGGTATAGGAAACGCCGGCAAACAACCCCGCCAAGTCACGGCTGGAACCCAAGGCCTCCGCCGCCGGAAAGACTCTCACCAACGCTTCTGGGCCCAGGCGGTAATCCTCCTGCAACCCGAGCGAATCGATCTCTAGCAACGGAGCGAACCGGTTGGCATAACTTCGTACCTGGAACACTGGGCTGATGCGCGACGCGCCAAGCGGAATCGCTCGTTCGACGAACTCCGTGGCGGCTTCAGGTGCGACGCCCGCGAGATCGAACGAGCGATACGAAGACGTGTTCGCTTCAACCCCGAAGGAGAGGTCGAGCTTCAGGTTTCGACCGTAAGATCTGAGCATTTCCGCACCAGAAGCCAGCGTGAAAGTCCGATAGCGCCACGGCACTTGCTCAACGGCCTCAGTGCTGGGAAGATCCACGAGCGCGGGTTGGCCACCTTCATACGCGCGAAAAATATCTTTGCGCCACTGAAAGCCCGCCGCCCAGGCCCAACGCGTGCTCGTGGAATACAGGGGCTGTCCGACAAACACGCTCCCGAAGGAGCCCTCTCGTTGATCGGTTTGACGATTGAAAACCAGGTTGGCGTTGACTGAACCTGCTACACGCGAGCCACCGATCCGCGGGTAACCAAACACGAGCCCGGCTGAGTAGTTGGTTTGAGTGAGCACCAACAGACCCCCCACGTTAGTATGGGTTCCAAGCAGATTCTCTTCGCTTGGATTCAACAAGAGATAGCGGAGGCGCGTCCCTTCGAACTGAAAGTTCGAGTTGAGCCTCAAACTCCAGACGTCTCGAACGATCACCAAGATGTCCACTTCGCCGGCAATCCGAGACTGAATGGGCACAATCAGAACCAGGGAAAGCTGGCGGAGAGCTCGCAGATTTCGCGCGGACTCATCGAGCTTGCTTGGGTCGAAGAGCTCTTTCTCAGCGAACAAGAGGTCACGGGTGATGACGGACTCTTTGGAAGTTGCATGAAAAACATTGACGAAATCTGGCACGGGGTCGAATTCGTCAAACACCTCTTGGACCACCACACGCACGTGACCAATCCGCTTGCCGCTGGGATTGGCATCCAGGCTGGCCTTCGAGGAGCGAAGCACTCTCTGGAGCGTGCGTTTCTCTAAATCAGAATATTCGATAGCCACAGGCTCGCTGGCTCGCGCAGCGTTGACCCAGAAAGACGCCGTCAGGAACCCGAGTGCTGGGAGGAACCCAAGCTTTCTTCTCAAAAGAACCGCGACCAGGAAGAGAAGAGCGCCGAAAAGCCACAGCATCAATCAGCCCATTCTAGCCAAATGTTCGGCTTCACGTCAGACAAACGGCTTGAGCTGCGGGCTAGCTCGGCGTTCAATGGGGCTGTGCAAGTTCACCCGACCCGAGCGAGCGTGGATCTTGCGGTGGCTGCAATCGCCACGATTCTCGTGGGCTTACTCCTGCAGCTCGGTCCCGTGGTCGCATTCGGTGGGTCATTGCTGGCCGGCCTGGCGATCGCCCGGGCCGTGACGCGCGTGGGAGTCTCACGGATCCGAGCGGCGGGGTTTGAAATGCTGTGGCGCGGTGAAGAGCGTGCCGTCACGGTGGGGCGCGGTGAGCTTGTCGAGCTAGAAGCTGAGATTCGGAATCGTGACACACGCGCCGCACGCTACGTTGAGTTGCGAGCGATTGCTTCGCCCAATCTCGTGGTGAGCCTTGAGCCAGCTTCGGGCGAAGTTCCAGCGTTGGGTCGCTTGAACGTGACGGTGCGCATCGAAACACCTCGCGTCGGCCGCCATGGCATTCACGGGTTATCTTTAGAAGTTCAGGGTAGCCCCGGGCTCTTTGAGGTTCCGCTAACGTTCGCCAATCCATTTGGCATTGAGGTCATGCCAAAAGCCTTTGGTGTGTCGCAGCGCTCGGCCAAGGGCGGGAGAAGCCGTCGCGTGGCGCGCGATGGGATGGCGGGTCCTTTTTCTGGGGATGGCACTGATTTGCGGGAAATACGCGAGCTTCGGCCAGGAGATCCGTTCAAGCGCATTGCCTGGAAGGCCACGGCGCGGCGCGGAAAGTTGATGGTGCGCGATTTCGAGCGCGAGGAGCGTGATGTCGTTTGGTTGTTGTTGGATGCTTCCGTCGAGCTCTGGGCAGGCGCTCCGGGCATGGCTCCGCTTGATCGAGCCATCGATGAGATTGCTCAGGTGGCCAGGTATTACACGCGGCGCGGAGATCAAGTGGGTCTCGGGATCCTGGGTGCTCGCTCGCTTGCGTGGCTTCCCCCAATGCGCGGGGTCGCGCAACTCAACAAGATCCAAAGCGCCTTAGCGTTGCAGACAGCAACTATCGACGCCGATCGCAGTGACTGGGACGAGGCAGACGCAGCAGCGCGTGCCCTGGAACACATGCGGCCACTCGATCCCGATGGCACTGGCTTACTCCGCTCACGCGATATCGATAAGATTGCCCGACGCGCCGACAGGTTGAGAGCCCGAGCGCCCTTTAAGCGTGCGGATCCTTTTTCGCGCAACGCCCGCGATAAGAGCCTGCGCCGCTACCTCAACCTCTACGGCATCGGCTCTCCAGCACGCCTTGAGCCAGAACGGAAGCACACGGATCTTCAGCTGCTCGAAGCGCTTCGGCGCGTCCGCACGGAGGGACCACGCGCGAGCCTTACCTACGTTTGGTCGGAGCCTCCAGACCCACTGACCAGGCCAGAGATGAGCTCAGCTCTGGCGCGGCAAAGGGGACGGGGTACTCAGGTGCGGTGGGTCTCCATGCGAACCGCCGAGAGCGTTGGTGAAAGCTCGAGCTTGACTGGCGGAGCCGCGAACGAGGCCGTTAAATTGCGTGCAGCACTGGCCCAAGAGCGCGGCGAACGAGAACTTCGACGCCTGGGGATCCGGGTCGAGAGGTTCTTCGCGCGGTCGAGCGCTGATTCGCCCGACGGAGCTTCACCCACGATTCTTTGAACCGCGAGGCTTCTGCGAGGAATCGTAAACCTCGATCGCTCGATCGAGCACCAAACGACGATCGACTAACACCCTGAAATTCCAAGTGCCCGTGGGTGCCCCGGGTTCAAACGAAAAGATCTTGCTGAACGTGTGTTCGCCCGTTCGGAGTTCCTCCTCCCCCACTTCTGCTTGCGCTGGCACCCATTTCCCCGCCAAAAAGCGGGCGGGCCGAGCTATTTCCCAGGTCACGTGTGTCGCCTGGCCGCTGAGCGCCACCTGAAACCCGTAGCGCTCTTTCCCCGGTTCTGCCGAGAGCGCAACGCGCCTGAGCTCCTGGATCTGACCTCCGTAAAACACTCCTAAAGCCGCACGGGGTGGAGCTACCGTCTGATCACAGGCTGAAAGCGCCAACACCCCCACGATCCATAGGCTGCATCTCATCGTCTGATTTCCTGGGCCATTCGAGCAAACTGACTGACGGAGAGCACTTCGCCTCGGAGGTTCAGATCGATCTCTGCGCGCTCCGCGGCTTGGGCCAACGCTTCGCTCGAAGGTACCAACTCCCGCCAGGCAGTGCGCAATTTCTTGCGACGTTGTTGGAAGGCGGCTTGAACAACTCGCTGAAAACCAGGAGTTTCTTCGGTAAGCGGGGTCACGAGGGGCAACAGCACCACCACGGCCGAATCAACCTTCGGGCTCGGGAAAAAAGCGCCCTTCCGAATGATAAATGCACGCTGCACGCCAAACTGCGCCTGCACGAACACGCTGAGCGCCCCATACGCTTCGCTTCCCGGTGGGGCAGCCAGACGATCTGCCACCTCCAGCTGCACCATGATGGCAGCGCGATCAATCGTGCGCCCGAGAGCACACAAAGCACGGAGGATGGGGCCGGTGATCAGGTAGGGGAGATTGCCAGCCACGACGCGCGGACCGACAGCACCCGCCAGCTTGAGCTTAAGGTCCACGTCGCGAACATCCGCTTCTTCCAGCGTTAGTCTGCCCTCTTCGATCTCAGGGGCGAAGGCCTGCGCCAAAAGCGGGATGAGCTCGCGATCTTTCTCGAGGGCAATCACCCGTTCAGATAACTCTAACAGGGGGCGAGTGAGCGCACCGAGGCCCGCACCAATTTCAAGCACCGTGCCCGCCTTCTCCGGGCCCGTCGCCGCCATCGCGATGCGACGGCAAATCTCTGGATCGCTGAGGAAATTCTGGCCGAACTGGCGCTTGGCTTGCAGTCCGTGGGATTCCAGCAGGGCTCGTGGGCTACCCGGACGCGGCAAGGTCGGCGCTGGCTTCCTGTCGGGCAAACGTCCCCGGTTCAAGCTTCGGGTGCGTCGGGGGTCTCCGCGAGATTGCGGTAACTCTCCGTGCTCGCCACAAACTCATGCTCCGTCGAACGAATCGTAGGGGGCGGTGGATCCCCATAGAGTTCCAACTGAGTCGCCGCCCAGAGCTCCCGGCGAACCAACTCGGAGTAGGCCGCGTCCTTGGGGTCGCCGCCGTAGTTGTCCAGAGCTTGATCCGCTTCTTTGAGCTCTAACCGCGCACGCACAGGATCGACCTCTTCTTTGGTGATGAAGTTGTCGGTGAGCAAGCGTGCGACGTCAGAGGCAACCTCGACAAACCCGGAGCCAACCGCCACGCGCCGCTCCGCTCCGCCCACAAAGTAACTCACAATACCCGTGCGAAGTGCCGCCAAGAGCGGCCGATGTCCGGGCAATACGCCAAACTCTCCATCCACACTGGGTGCGGTGAGCTCACTCACGTCGGCAGTCAGTTTGACGCCTTCCGGAGTGACGATATGAAGCTTGATGCTGTCGGCCATGCTGAGTCCTTTGGACTGACTTAGGCGGCCTGCTGCTTCAGCTTCGCGCCCTTGGCCTTGGCATCTTCGATGTTACCGACCAGGTAAAATGCCTGTTCAGGCAGCTCATCGAGCTCACCCGACAGGATCGCCTTGAACCCGATGATGGTTTCCTTGAGCGGCACGTAGCGCCCTTCAAGACCTGTAAACTGCGAGGCGACAAAGAAGGGTTGCGACAAGAAACGCTGGATTTTACGAGCGCGAGAAACGATCAGGCGATCCTCCTCGCTCAACTCGTCCATGCCTAAGATCGCGATGATGTCCTGCAGATCTTTGTAGCGTTGCAAAATCTGCTGAACTTGGCGGGCCACTGCGTAATGCTCGTCACCCACAATCTGGGGCGAGAGCATGGTGCTGGTGGAGTCGAGCGGATCCACGGCGGGGTAGATGCCGAGCTCGGAAATCGCTCGCGAAAGGACGGTGGTTGCATCCAAGTGGGCGAAGGTCGTGGCGGGTGCCGGATCCGTAAGATCGTCGGCCGGCACGTAAATCGCCTGCACGCTGGTGATGCTGCCTTTGGTGGTGGAGGTGATGCGTTCTTGGAGTGCGCCCATTTCCGTAGCCAAAGTTGGCTGGTAACCCACAGCGCTCGGCATGCGCCCCAGCAGAGCTGACACTTCGCTGCCTGCTTGGGTGAAGCGAAACATGTTGTCCACGAACAAAAGGACGTCTTGGCCTTGCTCATCGCGGAAGTACTCCGCAACCGTGAGAGCACTCAAAGCTACTCGAGCTCGTGCGCCTGGAGGCTCATTCATCTGCCCGTAAACGAGCGCTGTCTTGCTCAAAACGGAACCGCCGCTCTCAAGTTTCGACTCTGCCATTTCATAGTAGAGGTCGTTGCCTTCGCGAGTGCGCTCGCCGACACCCGCAAAGCAACTCACGCCACCGTGCGCCTTGGCGACATTGTTGATGAGCTCCATGATGAGCACCGTTTTGCCCACACCAGCGCCACCAAACAGCCCAATCTTTCCGCCTTTGCGGTACGGGGCCAACAGGTCAACGACCTTAATGCCGGTCTCAAAGATTTCGACATTGGTGCTCTGCTCAACGAACGCCGGAGCAGGGCGGTGAATCGGCCAAGATATTGCCGCATTGACGGGACCGCGCTCATCCACAGGCTTGCCGATCACGTTGAGAATACGCCCGAGTGTTTCCTTGCCCACGGGCATCTGGATGGGTGCGCCGGTGTCCCGGACTTCGGTCCCACGAACGAGACCTTCCGTGGCGTCCATCGCGATGGTGCGCACCATGGATTCGCCAAGATGTGCGGCGACCTCGAGTACCAGGTTGTCCTTCTCCTTCGAAATATTGGGATTCGTTAGGGTCAGGGCATTCAGGATCTTAGGCAACTTGCCAGGGGGGAACGCTACGTCCACGACGGGGCCGATAACCTGACTGATTTTGCCTGTGGAGAGTTCGGAGCTTCCTTTGTTTGCCATATTCTATCGTGTCTACTTTGCAGTGAAATGAAAACTCATCGCCCTAGCGAAGTTCGCGGCGGGCCTTACCATGCGCAACCCGGCATGCCAACGCTTGCGATACCGAAGAGTGCGGTAAAGCTTGGGGGAGCTTTGCCCCAACAGGCGCTGGGGCCCCCAATCCGTCCGGTCTAGGACGAAAACCCGAGCTTCCTGGGCGTTTTTTGAGAATCAGCCATTGGCGGACGTGGCGCCCGCGGGGTATCTGTCTGGTAGCGGTGATCGGCCAAGAGACCATTGACCGCGTTCGAGCCCAGACCTCCATCGCCAAGCTAATCGGTGAATCGGTAAAGCTCGAACGCAGGGGAAGAAGCCACATAGGCCTGTGCCCTTTCCATAAGGAGAAGAGCCCGAGCTTCCATGTCTCGGAGGAGCGGGGCTTCTATCATTGTTTTGGCTGTGCACAGTCGGGTGATGTCTTTAAGTTCTGCCAGGAAGCGATGGGGCTCTCCTTCGTGGAGTCCATCCGCTACTTGGCCGAGCGCGCAGGGATAGAGATCGTTGAAACGGAACGTGAGGCGCCCGAGGAACGCGAGCGCAAGCGAAAGCGTCAGGAGTTGCTGGAGGTCAGCGCCGAAGCTGCTAAATATTTTGAGAAAGAGCTGCGCATCCATCCTCTGGCCCGCTACGCGCGGGAAGAGCTGGCACGCCGGCAACTGGATCTGGACGGCCCTGAAGCCACGCAGAAGGCGCTGCAATCATTTCGGATTGGCTACGCCCCCTACGGCTGGGAAGGCCTCGCGCAACATCTTCGGAACGCCGGCTTCAACCTGCACAGCGCCGAGAGCGTGGGCCTCGTGCAGGAGCGGCGGCAGGGTCCCGGCTACTATGACCGCTTTCGTCATCGATTGATGTTTGCCGTCCTCGACCTGCAGGGGGCCATCGTTGGTTTCAGCGGCCGTGCACTCACCGATCCCTCCGCCGACGAGCTGTCGCGCCTGGGCCTCCCTCCGCTGCCGGTGACAAAACCTGGGGATAATGTCGCCAAATACATCAATTCCCCAGAATCGTTGATCTACCGCAAACGCGACGTGGTGTTTGGCCTTTACCAGGCGCGCCAGGGCATTCGCCGCACCGAAAACTGCGTGTTGGTCGAGGGAAATTTTGACGTCATGAGCCTGCACGCACGCGGACACGATAACGCGGTAGCTCCCCTCGGTACGGCGTTCACGGCCGAGCAGGCCCGTCAGATCCGGCGCTTCACCCCCCGAGTTACCCTGCTCTTCGACGGTGATAGCGCGGGCATTCGAGCGGCGCAGGCTTCGCGCGAAACCTGCAATGAAGTGGAGCTTGAAGCTAGGGTTGCCGAGCTCCCAGCCGGCATGGACCCAGATGATTTCAGCCGCGAGCGGGGCGCCGAAGCACTCACGCGCTTGATCGGATCGGCACGTGGAATGATTGAGTATCTGATCGACTGCGCACTCGACACCGGGTTTGCACTGAACGATGCGCGCGCCCGCGCCGAAAAAGTTAAGCAAGTGGTGGAACTGCTGAGCTCGGAAAAGGACCCAACGCTGCGCAGTATGGCGGAGCAACATGCTGACCGCATTGCAGCGCGGCTCGGTATCCACGACGTTCGCACTTTTCGGTCACTTGCCGCAGCGGTACGCCACGGCCTCCAGCAGCCTCGCAAGGGGCCCGAGCCCGCCCCCTCCTCCCAGGTTGCTCCGCCCTCGACCGCGCGCAGTCGTGACCGACGTCAGCAAGTGGAGTGGGAAATCCTTGGCGCATTGCTGGATTATCCAGAGCTTTTCGCTGGAGGAGAGCTCAAGGCGGGGGTTCATCTGCTGATCGGAGATGTCGCGATTGCCATCGCCGCCTTGCATCATTCGGGGCTGGACATGGACCGTAGCTCTGCCGAACAAGTGCTTGCCAACTTGCCCCCATCGATCCATCCATTCGCCCTCGCTCGGCTCGCTGCTCCCAGGCATTGCCGCTTGGAAGACGCGCGCACAGAACTCGTTGGCAACATGGACAAGCTCAAGCGACTTGAGATGGCGCGGCAGACCACAGAAACGGTTGAGGAAATCGAACGTGCCGCAAAATCGGGAGATTTTGACCAGGAGCTGTTGCTTTTGGGCGAACAGATGCGACGCGCAAAGGCGCGTCATGGCTTGATTGAGAGGTAGCCGTGGCAATAGAGAAGTCGCCCGAAAACGCACCACCTAAGTCACCGAGCCAAGGGGCCTTAGAGCAGGCCAAAGCTGGCCTTATCAGCCTTGGGAAAGTGAGGGGGTATCTCACTTACGACGATGTCCAAAGCGCGCTGCCCGCCGAAGACCTCGGTCCCGATCAAATGGACGACTTGCTCTCGACGCTCGGCGATGCCGCTATCGAGGTGGTGGAGCCAAAAGCCAAACCGAAGCCAGGTTCCGCCAGTCAAGTCGAAGCTCCCGCTTCTCGCAACACAAAGGCAAGCAAGAAGTCAGACTCTCCCAGCCGTTCCGTCGCCAAACCTAGCGAGCTCTCGCACGAGGACCCCTACAAGTGCAACGACCCAGTTCGCATGTACCTGCGCAAAATGGGCAGCGTTCCGCTGCTCTCGCGCGATGGGGAAGTGGCAATCGCGAAACAGATCGAGGCTGGCGAAAACGCCGTCTTGAGTTCGATCCTGTCTAGCCCCATTGCAGTTCAAGAAATCATCGATATCGGCAATCAAGTGAGGGACAAGAAAATTCGCGCACGAGACATCGTCAAGGACGGTGACGATGAAGAGCGTGAATTCAACGAGGAAGAAGCTGAAAAACGCCTCTTCAAGCTGATCGATAAAGTAAGACGCTTTGAGAAACGCGCTTTAGAGCTCGAGGAAGCGCGCAAGAATACTCAGGATGTTCGCCTTCGAGAGATCGACCAAGATCTGAATGATAACAAAGCTGAGCTTGTGACCACCGTGCGGGGAATGCGCCTCAACAAGAAAACGATCGACAAGATCGTTGGCAAATTGAAGAGCATTATCGACAAAGCTCACGGCGCCCAGAAGGGTGTGAAACAGGTCGAGGCCGAGTTCCAAATCAACGTCCCGGAGCTGCTCCCCACGTACAATGCGATCCGAGCCGGAGAGCGCCGGGCAGACCAGGCTAAATCCGAACTCATCGAAGCCAATCTGCGGCTCGTGGTGTCGATTGCTAAGAAGTACACGAACCGTGGGCTCCAATTTCTGGATCTGATCCAGGAAGGGAACATAGGTTTAATGAAAGCAGTCGAAAAGTTTGAGTACCAGCGCGGTTACAAATTCAGTACCTACGCAACGTGGTGGATCCGTCAGGCCATCACGCGTGCGATCGCCGATCAGGCAAGGACGATTCGTATCCCTGTGCACATGATCGAAACCATCAACAAACTGATTCGCACCTCCCGCTATCTGGTTCAAGAATTTGGCCGCGAGCCAACGCCGGAAGAAATCGCGGATAAGATGGAGCTTCCGCCAGATAAGGTGCGCAAGATCATGAAGATCACCAAGGAGCCGATCAGCCTTGAGACGCCGATCGGCGAAGAAGAAGATAGCCACCTGGGGGATTTGATCGAAGACAAGAACGCCGTTTCACCCGCGGAGGCCGTGATGAAGATGAGCCTCCGCGATCAGACACGACGCGTCTTGACGACCCTCACACCGCGTGAAGAAAAAGTGTTGAGGATGCGTTTCGGCATTGGCGAAAAGAGCGACCAGACGCTGGAAGAAGTCGGGGAAGATTTCGAGGTGACCCGCGAGCGCATTCGTCAGATCGAGACCAAAGCCCTGCGAAAGCTCCGCCATCCTAGCCGTTCGAAGCAGCTCAAGATCTTCCTTGATGGCTGAGACGCCGGCGTGATTGGCCGACAGGCCGATTGGCCCTTCGGTACCCACTCGGGATAACGGCCGGGGTTGACCGGGACCCCTGAGGCAGGGCTAGTATGCCGCGCTTGAGTTGAGGGATTCGTTTAATCTGTTTAGGGAGAAATCCATGCAGGCAATAAGCTTAAAAAGAAGCCGTGTTCCGGTCCTTAGTGGAATCGTTGTACTTGCAGCGACGGTCGGCATGACCGCCTGCGGAGGCGCCACTGTTTTTCAGGACCAATCGGCGATTGTGATCGGTGCCACGCCACCCACGCCACCACCCCCGCCCAAAGTCGAGGCGCCGCCGGCGCCGCCGGCACGTGTGGAGGTACGAGCTGACAAGATCGAGATCAATGAGAAGATTCAATTCGATCACAACGCCTCCACCATCAAGCCGGTGTCCTTCAGCCTGCTGGATGAGATTGCTGATGTGATCCGGAAAAACCCTCAGATCAAGAAGCTCGCAATCGAAGGTCATGCGAGTAGCGAAGGGGATGCGAACAATAACAAGAAGCTTTCGGACTCACGCGCCAAGGCCGTCCTCGCTTATCTCACTGGCAAGGGCATCCAGGCAGGCAGGCTCACGGCCAAGGGCTACGGTTCAGAAAAGCCCATAGCAACCAACGATACGGATGAAGGCAAGGAAAAGAATCGCCGTGTTGAGTTCACAATTGTTGAGCAGGATGTCACCACCAAGAAAGTGGAAGTAGGCGCCGATGGCAAAGAGAAGGTCGTCGAAGTCAGCAAATCTACCGAAAAGGTGGACCCACCAAACCCGAAGCTGATGAAGTAGCGGGAGTTTCTCACCCTCTCATTTTGGAGTTTTTGTGATGACAAGAGCAGCAGTTAAATTAGGCTTTTTCGCCCTGGCCATGAGCGCCCTTGGGTGTTCGTTCATGATGCGAAGCCCAGAGGACTACCGGCGTGATACCCGGACAGTCCTCGAGCAGCGTCAGGCGGCGCTGGTAACCTGTTACGACGCCGCTCGGAAAAGTGATCCGTCGGCCAAGGGTACTGTCGCGGTGAAGTTCAAGATTGAAAAAGACACCGGCAAAATCATGAATGCAGCGGTCGCAGCCGACCAGACGACGGCACCTGCAGCACTAGGCGAGTGCGTGGTGAGTTCCTTGAATGGCCTGGTATTAGCCCCGCCCGATCACAAAGATGGTGAAGCCACCTTTGTCTGGGATTTCCAACCAGGAGCTGCCCCCGCCCCTAGCCCAGCTGGCTGAAAAAAGGACTTTTCACGTCACCAAGCGCCAAGCTCTCGTGAAGAGCTTGGCGTTTTTTTATTGGCCGTCTTGCCAGGGATGACCCAAGCGCCCCAAGGCTTGAATCGCCTCGCGTCGGTAAGGGGAATCGGTCGGGCTGAGGCGCAGAAACTGCTCCCAATGCTCAACGGCTTGGGGAACGGGGCCAAGTGCTTGAGCCAACATGTGGTGCGCTTCCCAGAGCCAGCGGGGTCGCGGATCTTGCTTCTGCGCCAAAGCCACCGCACGTTCGAGGTGGGATTGTGCTGGGGCTTCTTGCCGATTGGCCACCAGCAGCCTGCCGTAGCGAAACTGCCAAAGAGGCTCGTCTGGGCGACCCTCCAGTGCGATCTGCCAGTGCGCTAGCGCTTCGGATTCCATCCCTAGGTCGTAGTAGGAATCAGCGAGTGCGGCGTGCACGTCGTACGAGCTTGGCCGGAGGCGCAGGGCCTCAGTGAAATCTGCGACGGCGTTTTTTGCGGCGCCCTGTCGGGCGGAAAGAATTCCGCGACGCCAGTGAGCGTCAGCGAACCCTTTGTCCAGCTCTAGCGCTTTGTTCAAGGATGCTCGAGCTTTATCCATCTGGCCAATGTCCGCGGCGACCCAACCAACATACAGATGATATTGAGCCCGATTGGGATCGAGCTCCACAGCGCGCTGTAGCATTCGCTGGGCGTCGCTCAGATTATTCCCTTCGACCAGGAGTGCGCGACCTAAACAATGGCTCGTCTCAGCGGAATTCGGCCGAACCTCCAAGACTTTCCGCAACAGTACGCTGGCCTCTTTGCCACGCCCGGCGGCAGCTTTCCCACACCCCACTCGAAGCATCACATCCAGATCGGTTGGAGCCTTCGCCAGTGCTTGCTCGTAAGCGTGCAGTGCCTGCTCTCGGTTACCAGATTCCTCGAATAAGAGCCCTCGTTCAAGCGCGAGCCCCGGGTGATCCGTATCGGCGGCGGCCACTTCATCGAATACCTGAAGCGCGTCAGCAAAGCGCCGCATACGCCTGAGCGTGACCCCCAATTCAAACTTCGCGCCGACATCTTTGGGGTCCAAGGCCAGGGCCGCGCGGTATTCAGTCAGCGCAGCCTCATAATTGCCTTGGCTGGACGCCAGATCGCCAAAGGCGCGATGAATCGCCGGTGCATTAGGGAGGCGCTTCTGGGCCTCGGCAAGGATACTCTTGGCCTCTGCATCCCGGCCCAGCTGATTGAGAAGAGTGACCAGGCCAACGTAGGCACTCACCGAGCGAAGCTTTCCTCCGCCCAGAGAGATAGCCTCCCGGTAGCTCTTTTCCGCAGCTTCACGCCGACCCAACGCGTCTTGGGCGCGGCCTAGCCAATAGGCTACTTCAAACTCCTTGGGGTGAGCCTCTCGCAATTTCTTGAGGTCAGCCTCCGCGTCATCCAGACGTTCCAAGCTGAGCTTGGATTGTGCGATACCTATTTGCGCCTTCAGATTATCGGCATCGCTTTGATTGCTCGCTTCAAAGCGGGCCAAGGCTTCGGAATGACGGCCAGCTTGCTGGAGCGTCTTGCCGAGGCCGATGAGCGCTGAAGCGTCCTGTGGATTCACTTTCAGTGCTTGCTCGTAGGCCTTCTCGGCCTGGCTAATCCGGGAGCGAGAAGCATGAATATCACCGAAAAGGGTGTGGGCGCGCACCACCTCTTCGAAGCCGGCGCCAGACTTCGGCTCAACCACGGCTGAAAGCCAGGCGCTCGCTGGCCCCTCCTGTTCATCCGTTTCCCACGAGAGCTGCGCTAGCAGTACCTTGGATGCGTTGTGCGCAGGGTTAGCCAATAGCGCTGCCTGAGCGGCTTCCTTGGCGCCCATCGCGTCGCCCGCCAGGTGCTTAGCTCGCGCCAACCCGAACCAGGTTCGCGCGCTTTTCTCGACGACCTGCGCGCGCTCCCAAGCTGAAATGGCCAGTGCCGGATCTTTGCGAGCGCGGAGCACCATCTCCGCATACATGGTGAGCACATCAACGTTCTTGGGCTGGCGCCGTTCGAGATCGCGAAGTTGATTGAGGGGACGAGCTAGGTTATCCCTTGAACTTGCGGCGGCGCGCGCCAAATCAAGGTACGGGATATCGCTCTCATCAGTGAGCTCAGCGAGCAAAACCTCAGCGCTCGCCTGGATCTCGGGGGCTTTTTCAAAGCGCAACTTCTGCATGAAGCCGACAAACACGGCGTAGGCCACGAAGCTTTTCTCCCGAGGCGCACGGGCGTGCGCAGCTTTGACGAGTTCGAAAGCACGCTTGCCATCATTGAAAGTATCTTTGGCCATGGCAGCCCGAGCCTCAACCACGGTTGCATCTAGGAGCGCTTGGTGCGCCTCCCGATTCAACTGATCGCCAATGAAATAGTAGCCAAATGGCCCTATATTCGGCACGAACGTCAGAGCTCCCCCCCCGAGGAACAGGGGGGTCAACACGGCTGCAACTATCTTCAATGCGCGACGCGGTGGCACCCCGCCCGAATCCTCACCTTTCAGCGGCACGCGCTTGATCGCTGCAGAGGAGGCCGCCGGCGCCGTGCTCGAAAACACGGACATGTTTGCGGGCGGGCGGTTGGAGGTGCCTGTCGTGTCGAGCTCAATCAATCCACCCTGTTGCGACCGAACAGCGGTCTGCGCAGGTGCGGGTTCCCCGCCTGAATTCGGCGATTGACTGTCTGCACCGGGCAGCGAAATCTCTCCAAAGCTGTCGGGGCCAGAACGCAACGAGTCGCGCGGTGGGCTATTTGAAGGAGCGACTCGTGCAGAGGCACCGGGCCCGCCAAACGGTGGATTGCTGAGGCTGGCTCGCGGCGGCTGACTGTCAAAGGAAAACTCTCCGCCCATCCCAAACGCCGGAGCCGAACTGTTGGGCGGTACACTTCCGAAAGGTCCAAGGTCGGACTGGCTAGCGCGACCAGCCGCAGGCCCAAGCGGCGGAGGCCGGTTGGAGAGCGAAGGCATTTTTCCGAAATCAGGGAGCGCGTCGAACGTGTCCGGCAACGCCGCGTGCTGTCCACCCAGAGCGCCGGGCGATGCTGGCAAGGATTGAGCGGGTGACGGTAAAGCGTGAAGCGGTGACGGCAAACCGTGGGCCTGCTGAACCGAGGGCAAGCTGACTCCGCCCGGCGGGAGATGCGCCGGAAGACCTGGAGCCTGAAGCTGCCCAGGCAGCGACGGGAGGGCCGCCCCGGCAAGGCCCCCAGGCTCACTTGGCAATCGCACAGAATGAGTTGGAAGGTCCGCTTCACCCTGACGGGCTCTGGCTGGCGACGGAGCAACCGCTGGTAGGGGCACATCGTCGAGCTCGAACTCACCAAAGCTCGGCGCCAAAAACGCGCGTGGAGGCGCCGATTTCGTGCTGAGAGCTTCCGGTAAATCTAGCTCAAAAGCGTCGCTCATCCCCGCCATCGGTCGCAAGCTCGTGAGATGATCGGAGGCTCTGACTTTGTCGGCAACCACGGTTGGCAGCTCCAAGGCCTCAGCTCTTCCGCCGGAACGTGCGGGGATGCTTTGCGGCACACTCCCCGCACGGGGTTCGGGAAGCGCCACCTCCCCGAAGTCGGGGAGCGAAAGGTCATCTTGAATTGCCTGCGGCTTCAGGCTCCCACGGGGTGAACCTGGCTCTGGCGGAACCGGGAAAGGCAAATCGATTTCCATAGCCTTTGTGTCGGCCGTGGGACTCTGGGGCAGCGCTGCAACCGGTTGTGGCCTCGGCGCAACCGCGCGAGGAGGAGGCCCGAGTGGAGCTCGTGGCGCTGGCCGTGCGGGAGCACCCATCGGCCGGGGCGGAGCGGGCAGCGGCGCGTCCATGACTGCGGCCGGCAGATCGTCGTCCGCCTCCGGCATCAGTGATGTGACCTCATAAACCTCCTCGGCAGCGGCCGGCTCGGGCGGCGGCTGGACCCGACGCGGCGGGGGTACACCGATGCCTGGCGCCACACCCATCATCGTTGGCTTTGGGAGCCGCTTGGGCGACGGATTGGTGGGCTCCACGGAGGTTGCCGAGACGCCTTGCGCTGGAGAATCGACCTGAAACGAAGTCCCACACTTCGGACAGCGCATCTTCAGCCCGGTTGTTGGGACGCGTCGTTCATCAACCTGGTAGGGTGCCTCGCAGCCGGGACAGTTAACTTTGAACATATCGCCCGTAACTCTTCATCAATACCAAACCGCATGCGAATTGTCGCGCCCCGCTCCAAGCACGCTTCCAGCCCAACACCAGGTCATGATACGCGAAAGCTCCTCAAGCGATGCACCCCTGGACACTCAGAATAATCGGCCTGTTGTTCGGGACTGGCGTGCTCGCCCTGGCGCTGACGAGACCGCAGAGCCTCGGTTTCGAGCAGAAGGCCAAGGCGCCCGCAGAAAAAGCTCGGATCCAACAGGCAAGCGCACCGATCTCCCCGGTCTTGAACTCAGACTCGGCGGCTCGTGCAATTCCACGTAAGGACCGCTTCACCACACAGGAAGACGGAAGCCCTGTACCCAATTTAGCGGGGGAGGCACCCCGAAGTATTCGATTCGGCGTCATTCTTTTCCCTTACGTCGGCTCCCAAGCGGCCGACGCGGATGCGCCCAGTCGAAGCGTGGCCCTGGCAACCGCCGCGGGTGTGATCCCGGAGGCCAGGGCAGACTTCACGGCTGCAATCAAGAAAGGTGACCGGAGTTCGCTTGAGAACGCGGGCAGAATCGAACAGGGAGTGTTGGAGCCCAGCGTCGAGTATGCAGTCTTCCGCCTCAAAAGGGGCGAAGTGAGCGACGTCCCCATCGACACACCTCGCGGGTTTTGGGTCGTGAAGCGCCACGACTAGCCAGGAGTCTGGGCGTGGCGAGGTGGGTAAGCTTTGAAGCGTCGAGGCCAACCACGTTTGTGACTCAGAGCGGGCAAAACCAAGATAGAGTCCAGCCAAGAACAGCATCCGCATGTCGTTTTCCGTTTCAAAAAGCCCTGATGCGAACGACGCACCGCAGGCGCCAACTGTGGCTCCGGTAATCCCTGGGCTTTTGGAGCAGCTTCAGCGAGAACGCGAAACCAGCGACAGCGCCGAACGACGCGCCACGCTGCTGCACGAGGAGGCCGTCGTTAAGGGTCTGCTGGGAGACGTGCATTCGGCAGTCGCAGCGCATATCGAAGCTTCTGAGCTGGTCGGGAATTTTGTCGAACCACTCATGGTCGCACTCGGCATCTGCGAAGAACGTGCCCCCGACCGCATCAGCGAGTTGTTGGCCGATTTTGATGGGCTTCCGTTGCCGACCGAAACACGGACTCACCTCCTGCAATACGCCGCCCTCGTAGCACTTTCTAGGCATGAACTTCGCGTGAGCGAAGACACCCTCAACCGAGCGATCGGGGATGACGCGACCGAGCCGACTAGTTGGCTCCTGTTTGAGTTGCTGGCCGCGAGAAACGGCGATGAGCAGCTGCGCGAACGCGCACTCTCGATGCAGGCAGAACAGGCGGCAGACGCGACCTGGAAGGGTATGATCCAGCTGGATGCGGCGCAGGCTTCTGAGAAGGCTGGCGCCCTCGAACCCGCACTGGCCTGGCTCCAGGTGGCAGCCGATTCTCACTCCGAAGTCGCTTGGCCGGCGCTTTTGGCGCTTGAGCGCTTCGGGACTCAGCATGGGAACCTAACTATCAAGAACGAGGCCCTGAAGCGGCAAGCAGCAGCGCTTCTTGCCTCACTGCCGCAAAGCCACGAAGAGGTGGCGTCGGAAGCCGAGATCCAAGCACGAAACTCCTGTGTCTACTTGCTGCTGAAGGCTGCACTCTCGGAGCGCGTAGCGGGGGACCCCAACACGGTTCAGCAACACTTCGAACGTGCTGTTGAGTTGGCGCCCCACCACCGAGGTGTTCGCGCTCTCGCACTCGCAGAGGCTGGGCGCCTCGGCGATCATCAGACCAGTCAACGCCACGCGCGCGCGTTGCTTGAAGCGGGCCCGAGCGCCCCCGAGCGGGCTGCCCTTTGGCTACACATCGCTGCGGCAGCGCTCGCTGAAAAGGCACTGGATGCTGCTCTTTCTGCGACGGAAAGCGCGCTCGAATGCGATGCTGGATGTTTACTTGCAATGGCACTGCAGCTTGAGCTTCTCAGCCGAAAAGGAGACTCGTTAGCGTTGGCCGCGTTCCACACGCGAAATGCCGAACGCGCGACGACCCCTGCGGAGAGGGGCCGTGCGCTGTACGCGGCGGCGGAGCGCCGCGCTCGAGGCGGCCACGTGCAAGAAGCTGCTGCCCTTGTGGAGGCAGCGGGCGGGGAAGCAGCCCTCATGACTCGCATCCAGCGTTTCCTCGCGGCAACGGTCGACAACATCCCGTGGTTCGGCAGCGCGACGGAAAAGCTCAACGCCTGCTTGCCCTCCGAAGACCGAAGCGGCGTCGGCTTCGAGATGTTGCGGCGTAACGCTCTCGCAGGGCCCGTCGCGCTTGCCGAAGCTGAGCCTGAGAATCCGGACGTGGACGCAGCCTTGAGAGCTTGGCTCGTTGCCTACGGTCCCAAGGCCCGGGAAAGCTCAATTGAACAGCAAGCCAAGGCGTTGACGGTGATCGCAGGCCTCGAGACAGATCCTGATCGACGCCATAGCTGCATGTTGGCTTCAGCCGTCCGCGCCAACCTGGCGGGAAACCCGAAGCTCGCGATTTTGGCGCTCACGCAGGCTGAAGATTCAGGGTACAGAGAACCTGTAGCTGCGTTGATGCTCGCTCAGCTGAGCCAAAAAGCTGGGACCTGGCAAGATGCTGCGGGCTCACTCCATCAACTCGCCCTGGGGTCTCACGATCTCAATCAAGCGGCGGCACTCCTGCTTCAATCGGGGTTGTGCTCCTGGCACGGCGGCGATCAACAGTTGGCGATCGAGGCGTTTGAGAGCGCTCACGAAATCGCGCCGGATTCGAGTCTGCCAATCCTTCGCTTCGCTCGCAGACTCGTCGCACCCGACGCCGTCCGAGCCCGCCGAACGGCGCTCGAAACTCCCACTCTGGGCGAAGTACACGCGCTTTCGCTCCTTGAGCGTTTCACCTTGGAGGCGTTGCTCCCCGAAGGCCGAACGCACGCTAACTCTGCGTTGGAGCAATTCGAAACGGCCGCGCCGCAGGAGCTCCATTCAACGGCGGCACTCACGCGCGCCCTCTGGTCGAATGCCACAGAGGTTTCACTCGGAAAGAAGCTCGAAGCCTTCGAACGCCTGGAGGATTGGGGAGAGCAAGCCACTTCCATTGCGCGCGCCGCCGCCTATTACGCGCGCGAGGTCCGGGACCCGATGAGCGCCACCGATGCCCTGGAGGCAGCCGAAGCTTGGGTCCAAAGTGATCCTACGGTACTCCCAGCCCTTGAGTGGCTGTTGGCGGCGCGCCAAGCCGAGGACTTCCAAACCGAAGCCCTTGCCCAACACACGCTCGGAGCACGCCTGCATGGCACAGCACGGTCCGCCTTTGAGACGAGCGCGGCGCTAATGAACTTGCTACTCGACCAAACGGCTCGCCCCCAGCTCAGCGGGAGTGACGCCGCCACACGCTACGCCGCGCTTGAACTGGCGCCTCCTGGGAGCGATCCCAGACGACGAGCGAGTGCGCTTGGACATGCAACCGAGCTCTTTGGGGAAGAGAATCAGAGCCTGGTTACCGCGCTGGCGGGATACAATCTGTTGGCGCTCGGCGAACTCGCGTCGGCAGAGCAAGCGTTCAAAGTCGCGGCAACCCAGAGTCCCGAGGATGTCTTCGTCTGGGAAGGGCTGCGCAGCGTCGCTGAGCTAAGCAAGAATCGCGGGCTTTTGGCCGAAGCCTACGCCGGCCTTGGCGATTCTGTGGCGGATGCGGCTCAGGGCGCACTCTATTGGGAAAAAACGTCCCTCATCTTGCTGGATGAGCTAGGCGAAATTGAACTCGGTGAACACGCACTCACGCGCGCCATCACGCGCGACATTAGCCGCACTCGCTGCTTCGACCGACTGTTCAGAATCGTCCGCGAACGAAAGGACCATCCCAGACTGCTCGCTCTTATCGAGGCGCGCCTGGACGCCACCGACGACGTGGATGAGCTATCCAAATTGTTTTGGGAACGTGCGCGAGCCTTTCGGACGCTCAACCAGCTGCCACTAGCGCTCGCCGCACTGGAAAGCGTGCAAATGCTCGAACCCGATCACGTGGGCGCGTTAGCTCTCGCGGGCGAAATCTTCATGAGCCAAGGGGATTTCGGCAGAGCCGCGGAAAACCTCGCCAAGCTTTCTGCCTTACCCAACGCACCGGCACAGCAACGATTGATGAGCGGAGTTGCTGCCGTAGATATCTACGAAAACAAGCTACAGGACACGCTTCAGGCGCTGGCCGTGCTCGCTCAACTCTATCGCTCCGGGCAGAGCACGCTCCCGGTTCGGGAACGCCTCGCGCGCGCGGCCACGAGTGCCGGCGCTTGGGGAGAAGCCCTCGATGTGTTGGAGGAATTGAGCAAAGAACGAGAAACGTCCGAGCGTCGAGCTGAAGCAGCCCGGCTTTGCATGGTGATTTCCCGCGACAAACTCAGCTCCACCGAACGCGCTGAACGCGCAGCGCTCCGCCTGCTCGCGGAAGAGCCGGCGGATCCTGAAGCACTCGATCTGGTGCTAAGCCGCAGCAACCCGGATCGCGATCAAACCAAAGCGTTAGTCAGTCGCTCCCTTGGGCCCCTGGTTGACTGGGTGCTCAGTGACCCCCTAGATGCCAAACGGCTCAAGCTACTGTTTCGCCTCGCGAACGTGCTAGAAAATACACCACTCTGTCAGGTCACGGTGGGGGCGCTCGCGGCACTCGGCGAAAGCGGCCTAGAACTGGACGCAGCGCTTTTGGAACTCAGTGCTCAAGGGGCCATCACTCCGCGCCTCGCCATGGACGCTGATTCCGTTCCCGACCTCCTGGATCCCAATGACAACGGCGCCCTTGCTGAGTTGATGCGCGAGGCAGCTCCAGCTTTCGCTGAAATCTTGGGTCCAACCCTCCAGAGCTTTGGGATCAACAAAAAGCAGCGGGTTGACCCACGGCTCGGGCTGCCCATTCGCAACGAGATTGCGGCTTGGGCGGGGGCACTCGGGCTTGGCGAGTTCGACCTCTACATAGGTGGTGAGGAGCCGGACGCGGTTCGGGGCTTGGTCGACGATACACCCACGCTGCTGATCGGAACGGCAGTGGTATCGCCTCTTTCTCCGGCACATCGCCAAGCCGTCGCCCGCGAGCTCTTCGCCCTGAGGCAGGGGACGAGCATCCTGCGAGCGCGCGAGCCGGCGGAAGTAGCCGCACTCATCGCGGCTACGGGTCAAGTTTTGGGCGTGAATCTGGAGGGGCCAAGCTACGCAATGACCGCAGAATTTGTGCGCCTTCTAAGCCGCGGCCTTGGGCGCAAAGCAAAGAAGATGCTGCCCCTATGGGTCGAGCGGGTGCGGACCGAGTCCCAGGATCCGTTGGTGTGGATAGCCGGAGCGCTCTCTAGCATGGACCGCGTCGCGGCCCTGGCATCCGGCGACGTTTCGTGGGTCATCGCGAAGGAGCCATCCGCGCGAAGGAAGCGTCTCACCAGCCCCGAAGACCGCACGCGGCTGCGCCGCCTCCTATCCTTCGTTCTGTCGCCGCGTTACCTACAGCTTCGCAAAGAGCTCGGCTTGGAGGCTCGATGAGCGAACGTGAGCCGATCGCAAAACCAGGTTCTCAAAATGGTGTTGAGAATGAGCCGGCCCCGAGTTCTATTCGATCCCAGGAGCTCCTCGACGCGCTGCTCGCGGAAGATAGCGGCGAAGCTGGGCTCAGCCTGCCCACGCTCCATCAACCTTACGTGCCCGCCACACTTCGGCCGCCCTCGTTTGTTAATACCCAACAAAACGGCCCCGTTTCCATCGGCCGGCCTCCGAATCTCGTGAGACCCGCGCCCAGCACGGACGACGAGATAGACGCCTTGCTTGAGGCGGCTTTGCCGATGGTTGAGCCTTCCGCCGCTCCAGTGTCACTCGAGCCTTCGACCCAAGAGGTTCGCACACTTTCGCCTAGCCAAGCTGAGCTTCTAAACTCTTCAGTGCTGGAGGCGCCCCGAGCTTCAGAGCCTCCTCAATACGCTTCGTGGGCGCCCGATTCGTTCGTTGAGGAAGCGCTGACGCTGCGACGCACCTCCAAACCCCCGCCGCTCCCTCGAAGCGCCCCGCGCCCGCTCGACGCTGAGCGTCCGGCAAGCGCGCACATTGAGGAAGCCGGCGCTGTCGAACAGTGGGCAGAGCGAGCGGCCTGGCTC
>Ga0105048_10003356_pt1 | contig 26245 bp, 23 predicted proteins | sample MAT05_FD_78382 | JGI IMG/M metagenome (GOLD analysis project Ga0105048, IMG submission 78382) | Freshwater microbial communities from Lake Fryxell liftoff mats and glacier meltwater in Antarctica - MAT-05 | ecosystem: Environmental > Aquatic > Freshwater > Ice > Liftoff microbial mat | place...
GTGGGTCGAGTGGGACTCGAACCCACGACCTACGGATTAAAAGTCCGCAGCTCTACCGACTGAGCTATCGACCCGAATGATTGAAGTTCCGCGGGTTTAGGGGGCGTCTCGAGCTCTGTCAACCAGGCCTCTGACTCACCCTCTGACTCACCCCCAACTCATTTCGGCTCTCGGGGAGAGCCTGATCGAGAGGGGCGAACCAACCGAGGCGCAGCTCAGTAGCAGAACGCGCCGCGCTTCGGTAGCGGTGAGTCAGCGCGCTCGACTTGTGGCGGGGGCGGTCCGAAACGCACGTCTCGGAGCGGCCGGTGGCCAGGGCCTGGGTGACGAGACGGTCCCACCGGCGTTGACGACGAGCATCATATGGCTGGACCGTTCACCTAAAGGTCGAGACGAAAGGTACTAGCGGACTTGAGCTTTTCGGTCGATTTTCGCAGCTATCGCGGGATGCGAAGGCGGTGACGCGCACATTCACATGTGCAGCTGTAGCAGCCCATGTAGATTGTCTCATCGGCTGCCTGTTCGCTGCCTGCTCGCTGGCTGTTCGCTGGCTGTTCGCTGCCTGCTCGCTGCCTGCTCGCTGCCTGTTCGCAAACTGAGCGAGTTGATGACTCGCGCCGTCAAGCAGCCTGCTGCCCAAACAAGTGCATGAGCGCAGGAGACGCCGCGAGCAGCGCGGCGCCGAAATCGGTCAGCGAGTGACTTGAGGCTTAGCGCGGCATGGCCCCGAGAACACAGCACCGCCGGATGGACGACTGCCATGGGCTCAAGTCGCTGCTCCGTGCACCAAAGATCGCAAAAACCTAGCTGCTCGGTCGGAGCGCAGTCAGGGCCAAGTCGCACTGGCGCTGCAGCTCGGCCTCGCGCTCCTTGCCGATGGCCGCGCCGATACTGAACAGGGCGAAGCTGACGTAATCCGACAGCAGCTTGCGCAGGGTTTGCTCGACGTCGCCGCTTTGGTCGACCAGCTCGGCATTTTGAGCCACACGATCGGCGTCGAAGCGGCCAAGCTCGTCGGGGCCGGCGCCGCGAAACAGCATGTCGTAGAAGATGCCCGCTCCCACGGTGTAGGCTTCGAGGCTCTGCTTGAGATCGTTTGCCAGGCCCGCTTCGGCTGCGCACTTGAAGGCCGCTGCAAGCACGTCGTTGGCGGCCGAGGCCACGCCCGAGGGGCCGCCGCTCATGCGCGGTGGGTGGATGGCGACGTGCTTGGACTGCAGGAGGCCGTAGAGCTTCTTGATCGTCTCGAACTCGCCCAGACCGGTCTTGCGGCCCAGCTCGCGGATGTTCGTCGCGCCGTCAATCAGTTCGAAGAGCGTCAGGTAGCTCTCGCTGGGCGCTTCGTGGTGCTGGAGCTTCTGGGGCACGTGCTCGGCGCTCGGGATTTTCTCCTCGAAGTACTTCATTTCGTCCAGGCGGGTCACGCCGTCCATCAACAGGCTGTTGATGCTGACGGCCTGGCGCGTCGCCAGTTCGGCTTCGTCAAAGCCGTCCAGGAAGAAGAACGTGCCGTCTCCGACATGCATCGCGCCCACGACCACTTCGTTGATCTGCTGGCGGAAGGCTTTGAACAATCGCTCGCGCGGGACGAGGTTGCGTTCTAGCGCCACTTCGCCAAAGCGCCGACCCGCTGCCACTTCGGCTTCGACGATGGCCAGATCAGCGTCGCTCACATGTCCATAACGGTACATGACCTGGCCCAGGCGTTCGTGCGGATCGTTCGACTTGGCGCCGAGCACGTTGCCTTGATCGATGAACACACGCCGCAGCACGTTGCCGCTGTGGATCGTCAGCACGCCGCGCCAGCCCGTCTGGGACAGGAGCGCAAAGATGTCGCAGATCGTGCCGGGTGCCGCGATCTCGCCGGCCAGCCGGACGAGCGCGCCGTCCCCCAGATCGACCTTGCCGTCTTCCCCCGTGAAACGCATGAGCACGACGTGCTCGGGCGAAGGCAGGAGCCGAAAAGCCCCTTCGTGCTGGCGCATGCGCTGGCCCGCCACCGCACCAATGGGGTGCGCGACCCCTTGGTTGTCGATGCGGATCAGCTCGTCACGGGGGCTCGTCATTCAGCGGGGACGTTACCAAAAGCCCAGCAGAGTGGCGAAGTCCTCGTCGTTTACAGAAGTTCGGCGACGCTCGCGCCGAAAATTCGCTCCAGATCCCCCAGAACCCGGTCCGTCGGGCGCACCCGATCGGGCAGAGCCAGGACCGCCTGCGCCCCGCCTGAAAGTTCGAGCACCAGCTCGACCGGACAATCGCCGGGCGATCCTTGGAGGGTGCGGCGGAGGGCTTCGAGCTGCTTTTGGGCCGTCGTTTCGAGCGGCACGGTGATGTTGACGCGCGAGGTGGCGGCCAGCACGACCTCGGCGAGTGGCTCGACCTGGTCGACAAACAGGGTCGGTTCCCGCTCTTCGTCCGGTTCTTCGCTCATCGGAAAGCTGACCTTGCCACGCACCAAAACCGGTTCGCCGCCGCTGAGCAGGTGGGCGTAGGTGTCGATGCGATCGCCGCGCAGCTTGGCTTTCACGCGTCCGGTCATGTCTTCGATGTCGAAGAAGGCCGCCTTGCCGGCCGAGCCCTTCTTGAACAGGCGTTCTTGGTAGTTTTCGACCATGCCGGCGACCGATTGCACGGTCCAGCCCTCCACGTCCTTGAGTTCAGCCGTAGGCAGCGCCCCCACGCGCTGCAGCTTGTTGCCGTAGCGAGCAAGCGGATGGCCCGACACGTAGCAGCCGAGCGCGGCCTTTTCCCGCCGCAAGAGTTCGAGCCGATCCCACGACTCGACCTCGGGGTACTCTTCGCCCGGTCCTTGCGATTTGCCCTGGGACGCCGAGTTCTGATCGAACAAACCGAACAGTGTCGATTGCCCGACCTCCCGATCACGCGTCGCCGAGCGCGCCCGTTCGAGCGCTCGATCGACGGCCGCCAGAGCGCGTGCGCGATGAATGCCAAGCGGGTCGAGCACGCTGTCGAACGCGCCACATTGCACGAGCGCTTCGAGCACAGCCTTGTTCAAACGCTTGCCGTCGACGCGCGATGCGAAGTCGAACAAGTCGCGGAACGGCCCCCCGTCACGACGCACGTCAAACACGCTGGCCAGAGCTGCGCCACCGACGCCGCGGATCGCCCCCAGACCGAAGCGAATGCGCGGGCCAAAGCCGTCTTTCAGCTTGCCGGTGCCCTTCGTCGGGCCGCGGCCTTCAGGGTACTCGTAGACGACGGTAAAATCGGTCTCGCTGGCGTTGATGTCGGGCGGGAGCACGCTAACGCCCCAGGTGCGCGCTTCGGCGATCGTGCGCACGACCTTGTCGATCTTTTCTTTGTCGGTGGTGAGTGCCGCCGCGAAGAACTCGGTTGGAAAATGCGCCTTGAGGTAGGCGGTCTGGTAGGTGATGAGCGCGTAGGCTGCCGAGTGGCTCTTGTTGAAGCCATAAGAAGCAAAGCCTTCGATCTCGTTGAAGATGCTCTCGGCCTGGCTCGCCGCGACGCCGTTCTTCTCGGCGCCTTCGACGAACATGGCCTTCTGCTTGAGCATCTCCTCGGCCTTTTTCTTGCCCATGGCGCGACGCAGCAGGTCGGCGCCGCCAAGCGAAAAACCGGAGAGCTTCTGGGCGATTTGCATCACTTGCTCTTGGTAGACGGGTACGCCGTAGGTAGGCGCCAGCACCTCGTCGATCAGCGGATGCAACTTGCGCGTCTCTTTGCGGCCGTGCTTGGTGGCCACGAAGTCTTCGACCATGCCCGTGCCCAGCGGGCCGGGACGGTAGAGCGCCACGACGGCCACGACGTCTTCGAAGCAGTCGGGCTTGAGCTGACGGAGCAATTGCTGCATGCCGCTCGATTCGAGCTGAAAGACACCAGTCGTTTCACCACTCGAGATGAGTTGGTAGGTGGGCCGATCGTCGAGCGGGAGATCGCCCACGCGGAGCGGCATGTTCTTGCGATCGGGACGGGCGTTGACCAGACGCTCGGCCACGTCGATGACGGTGAGGGTTTTGAGGCCCAAGAAGTCGAATTTGACCAGACCGGCGTCTTCGACGTCGTTCTTGTCGTACTGCGTGACGAGCGACGAGTCGCTCAAGAACACCGGTACGTGGTCGGAGAGCGGACCCTCGCTGATGACCACGCCGGCCGCGTGCATGCCGGCGTGGCGTGTTAGGTTTTCGAGCCTCTGACTCTGATCGACCAACTCCGCCATGCGCGGGTCGGTATCGACCAAGTTCTTCAGCTTGGGCTCCATGGTGAGAGCCTCGGCGATGGTGGCCGTCTTGCCCTGCCCCAGATCCGGCACCAGCGAAGCAATACGCTGAGCATCGGGCGCCGGAATGCCCATGGCGCGCGCCACGTCCTTGAGCACGCTGCGCGCCTTGAGGTTCTGGAAGGTCGCGATCTGACCGACACTGGAAGCGCCATATTTCTGCGACACGTACTCGATCACCTCCTCGCGACGCGACATGCAAAAGTCGATGTCGAAGTCCGGCATGCTGACGCGTTCTGGGTTCAAGAAGCGCTCGAACAGCAGATCGTAGGGCAACGGATCGATGTCGGTGATGCCCAAGCTGTAGGCGACCAAGCTACCGGCACCCGAACCGCGGCCAGGCCCCACGGGAATGCCGCGCGCCTTGGCCTCACGGATGAAGTCCCAAACGATCAAGAAGTAGCCCGGGTACTGCATCCCGGTGATGACGCCGATCTCGATCTCGAGTCGCGCCTTGTAGGTCGCCTCGTCGAACTTCTGACCCAGGCCGCGCCAATGCGCAAAACGCGACTCGAGCCCGCCTTCGCTCACCTTTCGAAAGTAGCTGTCGATGGTGTCGCCCGCCGGCACCGGGAAGCTCGGCAACATGGGCACGCCCAGGTTGAGCTTGAGGCCCGAGCACATCTCGGCGACGCGCAGGGTGTTGTCCAGCGCGTCGGGAAAGTCGGGAAAAGCCGCGGCCATCTCGGCCGGGCTTTTCAGGTACATCTCGCTCGACCCGTGGTGCGTCGGCAGCGCCTCTTCGTAGGTCCGCCCGCGGCGCACGCATTCGAGGTAGAGCTGCGCCGCAGCATCGTCTTGGTTCATGAAGTGAACGCAATTGGTGGCGGCGAGCGGCAAATCGAGCCTCTTGGCCGCGTCGGCGAGCAGGCCATTCAGGATCGGTTGCTCGACGAAGCCGTGGTTCTGCAGCTCGACGAACAGGTGACCGGGTTCGAAAATGTCTTTGAGGCGCCCCAGCGCGCGCTCGCCGTGCTCGGGTCCAAACTCGAGGATTTGCTGGGAAACCAAGCCGCCCATGCAGCCCGAGAGTGCCACGAGGCCGCGCGACTTCTCGGCGATGGCGTCGAGAGTGACGGCCGGTAGGTCTTGGCTGGCAGAATGCGTGTGACCCGCCGACACGAGCTGCACCAGGTTCTTGTAACCCTGCTCGTTGGCGGCCAAGAGGACGAGATGGTCCGCCTGTGCTCCCGGTCCCCGCACGACGTTCAGCTCGGCGCCCAAGATGGGCGTGATGCCCTCGGCTTTGCATTTTTTGTAGTGCTGGATGGCGCCAAACATGTTGTGCGCGTCGGTCATCGCGACCGCCGTCATGCCCAGTTCCTTGGCGCGCTTGGGCAGCGCGCCGAGCCGCACCGAGCTCGTCAGGAACGAGTACTGGGTGTGCACGTGCAGGTGAACGAACTCGGCAGCCACGACAGGCGGCCTACCCGCCGGTGGGGCCCCTGGCAAAGGCAGTCCGGGGCGAGCCTCGCCCCCTTTGGAAATCGAAATGCGCAGCTACGACCGAATCGGGGCTCGGCCCTGGCTTTGGGTGACGGCTCCTGCTGTTGAGGCTAACCCGCCCTCATGCAGAGCTTCCTCGCCCGAGCTCCGTGGCTCCTCGCACTCACCAGCGCGTGTGCCGCGAGTGAGCCACCAGCTGCCGTCGCCAAGCCCGAGGCGCCCTGGACGGTGCCTGAGTCGGGGCCGACTGCCGCGGAGCTCGAAAAGCTCGGCCACGACGGCTACCTCTGGGGCTACGCCATCGTCGAGAACTACAAGGCCATTTTCGCATTCAACGTGAACTCACAGGGGCCCGAGTACAAAGGGCAGCTCAACCAAATCCTGAGCACGGCACGCGTCTTCATTCCCGCCGATCAAGCCGTCGTCACACCAAACTCGGACACGCTCTACAGCTTCGCGACCCTGGATCTGCGCGCCGAACCGCAAGTGTTAACGGTGCCAACGATCGAAAAGAACCGCTACTACTCGCTCCAGTTCGTCGACGGCTACACACACGATTTCGCCTACGTCGGCACGCGCGCGACCGGCAACAAGCCCGGCAAATACTTGGTCGTCGGACCCCACTTCGTAGGCGAAAAGCCGAGCGGCATCGACGCCATGATCGAGGCTGAGACGGAGCTGGTGCTCGTCGTCTACCGCACCCAAATTTACGGCGAAAAGGATCTCGAGCGCGTCAAGAAGATACAGAGTGGCTACTTGGTGACGCCGCTCCACGAGTTCGAGGGAACGGCGCCGCCGCCGCCGCCGCCGCCCATCGTCTTTCCCGCCTGGGAGGCGGACGCCGCGCGCGAACTCACCTTCTTCGAGCTGCTCGATTTTTTGCTCGACTTCATGCCCAGCCACCCCGACGACGAAGGCATGCGACGGCAGCTCTCCAGCTTGGGCGTCGGTGCCCCTGGAAAGCTGGATGTCGGCAACTGGCCCGACAAGCAGCGCGCCGCTCTGTCAGCGGGCGCGACCAGCGCACAAAAAGAACTCGCCGAGCTCACGTTCGACAAGCACTTCTTGGGTCCCGCGCGCGAAGTGACGAGCGCCGATCTGTTCGGCACCCGAGCCTTCTTGGGCGGCGACGTACGTCGCCGCAACGTCGGGGCCAAACTTGGCATCTACGGCAATGCCCGCGAAGAGGTGCTGTCGCCTGTCTACAAGACGGACGGCCAAGGGCAGCCCCTCGATGGCGCTCAGAAGAGCTACAGCCTCCGTTTCCCGCCGGGAGCGCTCCCTCCTGTGCGTGCCTTTTGGTCGCTCACCATTTACGACGCGGCGACTCAACTCTTGGTCGACAGCCCCATCAAACGCTACGCAATCCAGTCGTCGATGCTACCGGGCCTAAAGAAGGATGCCGATGGCGGCTTGACGCTCGACCTGTCGCACATGCTGCCGGCGCGAGGTCGGGAGGCCAACTGGTTGCCCGTGCCGGCTGGTCCGTTTTATTCGGTTTTACGCCTCTACGTACCCGAACCTGCTGCCTGGGACGGCTCCTGGGCGCCACCACCCTTCACTCCGCTGATCCACCCCGAGCTAGCGGCCCCAGGTGCCCCAGCTCCAGTCGGGCTGACGCCTGCAGCAGCGACGGACACGCCCAGCCACCTCTGAACGCGCCTGTGGGCTTTGGGGCTCGGCGTCCAAGTGCTAGGCCCGCACCCGAGAAGTCATGTCGCACCATCCCACCGATTTCCAAGGTTCCGTCGTCGATGCCGTCCAACAAGCCATCGAAGGCAGCGTGCCCGATTCGAAAGCCGAAGTGACGGGTGGCGGCGGTCACTACAGCATCGTCGTCGTGTCGCCGACTTTCGCCGGCAAGAGCATGCTGGAGAGCCAGCGTCTCGTGTACGCAGCCATCGCCCATTTGATGAAGGGCGATCAGGCGCCGGTGCACGCCGTCGACAGCCTCAAGACTCGCGTCCCGAGCTGACGCGTTCGTTCGCTTCGCGTGCGGTCAGATAGAGCCGCAAATCCAGCTCATAGCGGTGATAGTCGGGCTCCATGTGAACGCACAGTTGGTAGAAGGCCTTGTCGTGATCCTTCTCCTTCAAGTGCGCAATTTCGTGGACGACCACCATGCGCAAGAATTCAGGCGGCGTCGTCTTGAACAGGCTGGCAACCCGCAGTTCGTTCTTGGCCTTGGTGCGTGAGCCCTGCACTCGCGACACGTACGAGTGCAGCCCCAGCGTGCCGTTTAGGCTGATCTTGTCGTCGAAACAGACCTTGCTGAGCGGAGGCGCACGCCGCAGGTACTCGCTCTTGAGATCTTGGACGTACTCGTAGAGCGCGCGATCATTGGTGATGGTGGGAGTTCCGGGGTAGCGCGCCGCCAGCAACGGACCCAGCTCTCCGCGCGCGAGGAGCCCCGATGCCTCGTCGCGCAACGTCTTGGGATAGCCACTCAAATAGGGGAGGTCGCGGGCGGTCATGATGAGTGTTCAGTGACCACACCCTGCCACAAGCACGGAGAGCAGGCACATCTCCGCCCGAAAACCACGCCTCTACGCGAAAACTTCTGCATTCAAACCTGCAACAAACGGGTGCGCTGCCTTTTCAGCGGATTACACTGTCTGGAAACGGTCCCTTCGTGAGTCGAATATGAGCCAGCTGCGCGTCTTGTCTTGGAGTTTGGGTATGATGGGTGTCCTCTCGGCGTGTGCCACGCCCATTGACGAGGACGGCATGGGTGGCGAGAACGGCAGCGGCAGTGGCGGCCTGGCTGGCAGCTCCGGCGGCGCGACGGGCTCGGGCGGCAGGGTCGGCTCCGGCGGTTTGGTCGGCTCGGGTGGCGGTTTGGTTGGAACGGGCGGCAGCTCGTCCACCGGCGGAGGCGCCTCGACCGGAGGGGCCGCAACAGGTGGTGCGAGTTCGACCGGCGGCAGTTCGACCGGCGGCGCGGCGTCAACGGGCGGCGCAAGTTCAACCGGCGGCGCGACTTCCACGGGTGGTGCGAGTTCAACCGGCGGCGCAAGTTCAACCGGCGGCGCAGCGGGCACCGGCGGCAGTTCGGGCGGCTGCGACAGTTTGGCGTTCAACACCAACTCGGGCTCTTTCGGCACAACTGGTGCCAAGTGCTTCACGCTCTCGGCCGGCGCCCAAAACGGCTGGCAAACCTCCAACGTTGCCGGCCGGACGGCCACCATCAACGGCATCGCGCTTCCGCTTGCAGGCAGCGGCACTTTTCCGGCCGGCGCAGGTTCGCCGCCTTACACGGTGGAATTTACAGCCGGAACCCACTCGTACGCCAGCTGGAGCTTCTACTGATCGGCGCAGACTACGGTCTCGAACTGCTGGTGAGCCCCGCCGCTTGCGCCCAAGCGGCGTCCTCGTGATAGGAGGGCGGACATGACTCAGCTCAGTACGCGGCTGGTTGCGCTCTTCGGCATCGCAGCGTTCGGCATCGCCTGTGATCGGAAGCCGGAGGACCTGCCCGAATGGTCGGCGCGCGATCACGACAACCAGAAGGAAGCCAAGTCCAACCAGTTCGATTCGACTGCGCCTCCCAAGCCCGGCATGCCGGCGCTGGAGAAATACGGCATCAACCAGGTGACCCTGGCCGCTTGGAAGCAAAATTGTGTCCCCTGCCATGGCCTCATTGGCGCGGGCGATGGTCCGCAAGGACCGATGACGCGCCCGACGGATCTGACGAACCCCAAGTGGCACGAAGTCGCGCTCGACAGTGAGATCGAGAACACCATCAAGAAGGGGCGCGGCCGCATGCCAGCGTTCGCCCAGTTGCCCGACGAAACGGTGACTGGGCTCGTCCGCCTCATTCGGCTCATGAACCCCGAGCGCGAGCGTGACGCCACCGCGTCCGCGCCGGCGGCTGCCCCGGCCCCCGGAGCTGCCCCCGTCGCTGCGCCCGCGCCGCCCTGATCAAGCAGCGCTTCGCGCGACCAGCGACGGTGCGTCTTACCCACATTCCCGAGCCCGCCGCCACGCGTTAGCCTTGGGTGTTCACATCGAGCCGGCAGGTCCGGCGGGGGAGACGACGCGACCATGAGCGACGAGGAACAGACGTTTCGGCATGCAGCTAGCTTCGAAGCAGCGGCGCCGGCAGGTGGACTGGGCTTGGGCATTCTCGAGTCCCAGTACGAGGAGTTGTTCGCAGAGGTCCTTGAAGACGGCGTGATCACGCCCGAAGAGCGAAACCGCCTCGCTCAGGCGGCGCGCAACCTGGGCCTCGATCCTGGCCGCCTGGAGCGTCTCGAAGAAGCGATGACCGCGGCTTACGAGACGCACCATCGCGTTCGCATCGTCGATCAAACGCGCGCGCGGCATCAGAGCCTCACGCCTTTGCTGGGCGCGGCCGCAGCCGATGCCGACAGTCCGGCGCTCGCCGAACTGCTGACTGAAAATAGTCAACTCAGGCAGCGCGTCGCCGAGCTCGAAGCTGCGCTCGATCGAGCGCAAACCACCGTCAATCTCGAGGTCGATCTCGGCGATCTGGAGAGTCATGCGGCAGCCGGGAGCGATGATCCGCTGGACCTTTGGAAGCAAATTCGCCGCGATCCGTTGCACCCTGGGGCGTACCGGGCGCTGCGCGACTGTTATCAAGCGCGCGGCGAGCTCGATGGGGCATTTTGCGCCAGTCAGGCTTTGGTCGCGCTAGGACAGGCGTCGGCAGACGATCGCGCGACCTGCGAAAAGCACCGGCGCGGCGGCCTGATTCAACCTCGCACTTCCATCGACGCGGCTGCGTGGGACGATTGCTTGTTCCATCCAGAAGAAGATCGCGTGACGGGCGCTTTGTTCGCCGTGATCGCGCCCGCCGTGTTGATCGGTCGCGTCACCACTCTACGCCGCGATGGCAAACTGCACATGGCCGCTCCGGACAAGCGCCAGGATCCGGCGGTCAGTACGCTGATGGCCGTCCGCGCCGTGGGCTGGGGCGCCAGCCTGATAGGGCTGCCCTGCCCGACCGTTTTCGTCGAAAAAGACCGCGACTTCGACTACGCACACAACGCCGGCGTGCCGCCGAACACGCTGCTCGGTCAGCAGGCGCTCAGCGGACGCACTGCAACGGAGCTGGCCTTCTTGGTGGGCCGCCACCTGACCAGCTACCGCGGCGAGCACTTCGTGCGAACGCTCTTTCCCAGTACGGAGGATCTGGAAGATCTCTTCCTATCCGCCTTGGTGATCGCCAACCCGAGCTTGCCGATCACAGGGACGTTGAAGGCGCGCATCGACCCGCTCGCCCGCGCGATATCTCCGCTCCTCGAACCGTTGCAGATCGACGCGCTGCGCGGTCACTACCTGCGCTTCGCCGAAGAGGGCGGTCGCACGAACCTGCAGCGCTGGAGTTCGGCCACGGACAAGACGGCCGCCCGCGTCGGCCTATGTTTGAGCCAAGATCTGGTGAGCAGCCTCGCACTCGTGGCCCGTCAAGAGGGCGCCCATGGACCCATCGAACTCGATCTACTGGCCTATTCGACCAGCGATCGCTTCCTGCTGCTCCGGCGTCGTCTCGGCCTGGGTGTCCCGACGGAATGAAAACCCCGACTGATGCGTCGCTTCCACGCACGCTCGGGCCGGCGGCTTGAGCCGGGGCCGAGTTCTGGCTAACAAGTTTGCCTGCTCCAAGGTCGTGTGCGAATGTTACCTACGTTAGCGCACCTTGTAGCATCCTTAGCGGGGTGAGTGGTTCCGGGGGGCGCCATCAACCGTGCGAGACCATCAGGAGAAACGACCGAATGAATCTGAATCCCTGGACCCTCACCGTCCCCGTTGCTTTCACGCTCCTCGCCCTCACCGGTGTGATCGGAGCGCAGCTCGCTGTGCTTGGTGTGACTCTCGGGATTTTCTTTGGCACCCTTTCTCTCGGTCGCGCCCGCTCGGCCGACGCGACCACGACCAGCCCTGGCCATTGACTCGCTGAGCATTCGAATCAACGAGCCCCCGCCGGGAGTACGCCTTGTCGCGCGACACCAACCGTCCCTCCCGATATCCGGGGTCCCCTAGCCCCCATGCAGGCCCACCACCGGCCTCGATGAACGCGGGCCGCCGGGGCACGGATTTTCAAAACCGCCTGCCAAGTTCGCTGCGTCCGCTCGATCGCTTCCGGATGCACGATCTGGAGGCCGTGCGGCTCGTGCTACGCGGCACGTCGGTCGTGGACTGGCATCGCCTGGACTTCTCGGACGAATCCGCAGCGCGCGCGTTGCTTGGCAACCACGAGCTGGATCTGGACGATCCCGAAGACGCCGCCTTCTGCGAGCACGTGAAGGGCGAGGCCATTGGCTACTTGCGACGGCACTTCAATCTGTCCGTCCCCAAGCCGGTCGAACAGGCCGACATCATCGAGCTGATGCTGATGGCCTCGGGCAAGGGACATCGGCAGCTTTGCGCCTGCACGATCCTCAAGACGATCACCATCATCAACCACATGACCGGGCGCGAACTGCTCTTCCGGCTGCCCGTCTCGGACAAAGACCTGTTCCATCTCGTCGAGGAGAAGGTCTACCGCGTGGTTGGGGCGATGTTGAGCGGCGGTTTCCCCGTCACCGAGTTCATCGGCGGACGCAAGAACCTCGACTCAACGTACACGAAGCTGCTGTCCAAGACCGAGGCCACGGCTTCGGCGCTCTACGACAAGTTGCGCTTTCGCATCGTCACGCGGACGCAGGATGACGTCCTGCCGATCCTACTTTACCTGACCGAGCACCTCTTCCCGTTCAACTTCGTCGTTCCGCGCGAGAGCACGAACAGCCTCTTTCACTTCCTGTCCTATTGCCAAGCTCACCCCCACCTTTCGTCGATGATTCAGGCGTTCCAGGGCAAGGTCGACGAGTCGCTCTCGCCCGGCGACAACCGATTCAGCGCCGAGAATTACCGCGTCATCCACTTCGTGACCGACGTGCCGGTGCGTGTGCCCGAGCACATCATGGAGAGCGCCCCCCCCGGCTGTGAGAGCCTTGGGCCCATCGTCTACGTGCTGTGTGAGTTCCAGATGCTCGACGCCGAGACGGATGCCGCCAACGAGGTCGGCGAAGCCAGCCACGACGCCTACAAGAGGCGGCAAAAGGACGCTGTTTTTCGCCGTCTGCGCTTGGGCGCGCGCCAGCCGACCGTGGGTGGGCCCAGCGAAAAGAGCCCCCTGTCCCCCGATGCGGGCGGCCTGGACGAGGACGCCGCCGACGACTGAGTTCGAGCCCGCACGGACGGTGGGCCCGTAAAACCGCCCCAATCCAGGTGGATTGCCGCACCACCGGCAGGGAAATCTGGTAGGACGCGCCCGAGATGCTCCTGCCTTCGAACAAAGTCCCCGAAGTTGCGAAAGAAATGCTCCAACTGCTCCTTGAAAAGGGAGACATCGAGACCGCTGCGCCTCGCGAAGTGCAGCTCGATCTGGAGGCTGTACTCAACCAGTACCTGAAGACGGAGCTCGACCTGCAGGCCAAGGCGCGCGACACCCTGGCAGCCCAGAGCCTCCCGCCCAGCGAGTTCCCCAAGGTGCTCAAGGCTCTGGCGGAACAGCGCAAGATCAAGATCGGCGAGGAGGCTCTCGACTACGTCCTCGAGCAGCTGGTCGAGATGCTGCTCAACTCGAACAACGTCGACGAAGTCTACGCCGAGGATCACGATCTGCGACGCAAGTTGCGCATCCCACTCCGCAAGCAGATTGCGGCAGGCGACGATCTCGATTTGGCCGTGCGCGCACAGATCAAGCACGTGCAAGAAGGCACGTCCGTCTGGGAAGTCGAATACAAGCGCATGATGGAAGAAATGAAACGCCGGAAAGGCCTCTGAGGCTCGGTTCTCCCGCGCCCGGAATGCTCCCATGACCCTGCGCAGCATGACGGGCTTTGGTATGGGCAGCGCAGTCCTGGCTTCCGGCACACTGCGCGTCGAAGTGCGTGCACTGAACCATCGTTACCAGGACATTCGCCTGCGCTTGCCGGGTGAGCTCGGCGAGCACGGTTTCTTCGTCGAGCAACTGGCCCGCAAACACCTGGGACGCGGCCGTTTCGACGTTTCGGCCCGGGCAGAAGGTAGCCTGCATGCAGCCCCGCGCCTCTCGTTCGAGCGCGCCCGCGCCCTCTACGAGAGTTTGACGGAACTCCGCGATCGTTTGGCGCCGGGCAGCGAGCTGCCCATCACAGCCGTGCTCGGTTTGCCGGGCGTGCTCGAATCGAGCGGACCCGAACCCGAGCTCGTGCGCGCCGCCCTGGAGGCCGCGTTCGCCCAGGCGCTGATCGAACTCGACGGCATGCGCCAAGAAGAAGGTCGCACGCTCGCGCGGGAACTCGAGGGTCGGCTCGCGCATGCGCGCACGCTGGTCGCGGCTCTCGAAGTCAACGCCGCCGATCTGGTGCGTCACCATCGCGAACGCCTGCGCGAGCGCGTCCTCAAGCTGAGTTTGGACCTGACGGTCAGCGTGCATCCAGAAAGGCTCGAGCAAGAGATGGCCCTGCTTGCCGACAAGAGCGACATTACCGAAGAGCTGGTGCGGCTGGGAAGCCACTTTTCGCAGATGCAGGCTCTGCTGGACAGCGCCGAGCCCGTCGGTCGCCGCTTGGATTTCTTGCTCCAAGAAATAGGCCGCGAAGTGAACACCGTCGGCTCCAAATCCCAGCACGCGCCACTCGCACATTTGGTGGTCGAGCTGAAGGCCGAAGTCGAACGTATGCGCGAGCAAGTCCAGAACATCGACTGAGCGCCCCGGGCCGATTTCGGCTCACCTTGATCCGCGCTTTGCCGTAGACTCGCGCCCGTATGAAGCCCTTGCCGCTCATCATTTCTTCACCGTCCGGCGCCGGCAAGACCACCCTGACGGGGCGGCTCCGCAAGCAGATCCCCGATCTGCGCTTCTCGGTATCGCACACGACGCGTTCGCCCCGGCCCAGTGAAGAAGACGGCCGCGAGTACCACTTCGTCAGCCGCAACGCCTTCATCGAGCGCATCGAAGCGGGCGAGTTCCTCGAGTGGGCCGAGGTGCACGGCAACTTGTACGGCACCAGCAAGAGCGAGATCGATCGCGCCGAGTCGGCGCGCGGCATCATCTTCGACATCGACCACCAGGGCGCGCGGCAGATCAAGTGCTCGGAGCCGAACAGCGTCGCCATCTTCATCTTGCCGCCCAGCATGGACGTGCTGCTTTCGCGGTTGCGCGGGCGCGCCTCCGAAGACGAGAGCACCGTGCAAAGGCGCTTCAACGTCGCCCGCGAAGAAATCGCTCACTACGGTTTGTTCGACTACGTGCTCGTCAACGACGACCTCGACGAAGCCACTACCCAATTGATCTCGATTTTCCGCGCCGAAGAGTGCCGTCGGTTGCGCGCAGCCGCCTTGGCAGAGCGCCTGTTGATCGCTGGGCGCCATCCGGAGCGGAGCCCCGAATGACCGCTCGTGCGGCCCTCGGCGTGCTTGGCGGCTCCGGCATCTACGACATGCCCGGCCTCGAAATCGTCGCACGTCACGATCTGGACACCCCGTACGGCAAACCGAGCGCGCCGCTGGTCGAAGCCCAGCTGGACGGAAAGAGGCTGCTTTTTTTGCCGCGGCACGGCGAATGGCATCAACACGCACCCCACGAAATCAACTATCGCGCCAATATCTGTGCGCTGAAAAAGCTGGGCGCCTCCCAACTCGTCAGCTTGTCGGCAGTCGGCTCGATGCAAGAAAGCATCCGCCCCGGAGACGTCGTCGTCGCGGACCAGTACATCGACCTGACAAAGCGCCGAGTGGCGAGCTTCTTCGAAGACGGAGTGGTGGCGCACGTCGCATTCGCCGATCCGGTCTGTGCTGAGCTCGCCCAGGCTGCCGCCAGCGCGGCCGCGGCGGCGGGCGCGACCGTGCACCGCGGCGGCACCTACGTTTGCATCGAGGGCCCCCAGTTTTCGAGCCGCGCCGAGAGCTACCTCTACAAGAGCTGGGGGGTGAGCGTGATCGGCATGACCGCGCTGCCCGAAGCCAAACTGGCTCGCGAGGCCGAGCTGCCTTACGTCACGGTGGCGTTCGCGACCGACTACGACGCCTGGCACGAGACCGAAGCCGCTGTTTCGGTCGAAATGGTCCTCTCCGTGCTCGAGCAGAATAGCCAACTCGGTCAGCGCCTGGTGCGCGAGTTGCCTTCGCGTCTGCCCGATCCGAACAGGAGCCCTGCCAGCTCGGCTCTCCGCCACGCCATCTTGACGCACCCCGGCCAAACTCCTCAGTCTGCGCTCGACCGCCTGGCCTGGCTGTGGCCAACCACGCGCAAGTCCGTCTGAACCCTTCCCCTCGTCCCTCCTTCAGGAAAGCTTCTTCATGTCTTCTGCATCCTCGGTTCTCGTCATTGGCTCGATGGCTCTCGACGATCTGCACCTGCCCTCGGGTTCATTCGAGAACGTCGTCGGTGGCGCCGCCACCTTCGCCTCGGTCGCAGCCAGCTTGTTTGCCCCCGCACAAGTCGTCGGCGTAGTGGGCCACGATTTCCCGGAAGCGACGCTCGGCGTACTGGGCGCGCGCGGCATCGATACGACCGGCGTGGTGCGCGTGCCCAGTGGCAAGACCTTCAAGTGGGTCGGCAAGTACGCCGACAACCTCGGCAGCCGCGAGACGCTCGACACGCAGCTCAACGTCTTCGCCGATTTCAGTCCGCACCTGCCCCCTGCCTACAAGCAGACCAAACTCGTCTTGCTCGGCAACATCCACCCCGCGCTCCAGCTCCAGGTGCTGGGCCAGCTCGAGCCCGGCGCGTTCGTGGCCGCCGACACGATGAATTTCTGGATTTCGGGCGAGCGCGCCCTCCTTTTGCAGCTCCTGCCGCAGCTCGATCTCCTCACCATCAACGACGAGGAGTTGCGCGAGCTTTCCGGCCTGCACAACATCCGCAAGGCCGCCCGCAAGGTGCTGTCGATGGGCCCCAAGCGCCTGATCGTCAAGAAGGGCGAGCACGGCGCGCTCCTGTTCGACGGCGAAAAGATCAGCTTCGTCCCTGCCTACCCGCTCGAAGAGGAATTGGATCCGACAGGCGCGGGTGATTCGTTCGCTGGCGCACTGCTCGGTCGCCTCTCGCAGCTCGGCAAGACGGACACCGCCGCGCTGCGTGACGCGCTCGTCTACGCAACGGCCGTGGCTTCGTTCAACGTCGAGGGCGTGGGCATGAACCGACTGCTGGCCGTCACTTCGGACGACGTCGCAGCGCGCATCGCAGAAGTGCGAGCACTCGTTCAGCTCGGCGGGTGAAACCGCCGGTTCAATCAGGCAACGCGCACGGTGGCCGTTGCGTTCGACTCGGGCTCGTCCTGAGCGAGTGCAACGGTCGCAGGACCGTCGACCCCGCGACGCACGCCCTGAACGAACTCGAGCAGCTCACGCTGCGAGACGAGGCCGCCATCCAGGAGCGAACGCATGAAGCCGTCCGCGTAGCCCTGCGCGCGGGCCTGCTTTTCGTAGGAAGCGCCCTCGTGACGCAACTCGAAGCTGGTGCGCAAGAGCCCGCACAGCGTGGCTAGCAGCGCATTTTTCTTCGCAGCGAAGTTGGGTTCATGGGTGACGGACACAAGACGGGCGTTCATGGGAGCCTCCGAGGAAGAAACGAGCGGGGGAAGAATCAGCTCGACTGAATCTTGGTTATCCGAACCTGGCCCGGGCGGCCAAATATCGAGTGCCCCAAGGGCGGTCGCCTTGCGCAACGGCCAACGCTGCGTATCTTTCTGGGTCAAACCATGGTCTTTCAGGAGGACCCGCATTCGGGCGGGCCGCCATGTGAAGCCAGGGAGAAAACCGAATGAACCTCCGGATGTTCAAGTCGAAGATCCACAGGGCCACCGTGACCCATGCGGATCTCGAGTACGAAGGCAGCGTCACCATCGATGGTTTATTGCTCGCTCGGGCCCGCATCTTGCCGCACGAAGAGGTCCACATCTGGAACGTCACGCGGGGCACGCGCCTGTCGACCTATGCTCTGCTGGGCCCCGACGGCTCGGGCTGTATCTGCGTCAACGGCGCGGCGGCCCACCACAACCAACCCGGGGATCTCGTCATCCTGGCCACCTTTGCCACCATGAACGAAGAAGAGGCCAAGCTGCACGTGCCGGTCGTGGTGCGGGTCGATGCGCGCAACCACGCGCTCGACGACGACTCGCTCGAAACGCCCGGCCCGATCCTGAATTCCCTGAACCTGAGCTGATCTTGCGGCCCGGATCGAGCTTGCAAGGGGACGCTGAGTCGGACTTCGGGGACGTTGCGCTGGGGGTTTCCGGCGATCTCCTCCGAGGTCCGGCGCGTCCGGGTTGGCGCGTCGTCGAAGTGCTCTCTCTTTGGTTCGCCGTGCGCCTGGTCGGCGCAGCCGTGACAGGCGGGCTGCTCGGTCGACGTCGACGCGGCACGGCCAAAATAGGTCAGGCAGGCGTCTTACTCGAAGTCGAGAGCACTTGGCTCGGCCGGGCTGCCGCCCGCTCGGTGCGTGTCTTCCCATTCGAAACCGTCGAACAACTCGCGCTCGAACGCGGAGGTCCCCGCGCGGACGTCGACGTCGGCCTGGCTACGCTGGCCCTCGGCACGTTCGTCGGCAGCGGGCTGCTTCTCGAAGGCTTGCGGGCGCCAGGAATCGCGGCCGAACTCTGCGCCTGGGGGCTCGGCGCCGTCGTGCTGGGCTTGGCTGCGGACTACGGCTTGCAGCGTGGCTCGCTCGCGCGCGGACCCGCGCCTGCGCGCCTCGTGCTTGGCAGCGTCAAGGGTCGGGGTTGGGCGCTGCGGGGAGTGGATCCGGACTCGGCGGGTCGCCTTTTGGCTCAACTGGCGGCGCGTCCGATCCTACAGGAGCCCCAGAAGGCGCCGAGCCCCCAGACTTATCCATCGGATTCGACGGATAAGTCGTCGTAGGCTTTTCGGGCTCGCTTTGCGCCGGAGGGTCGAAGCGCTCCACGCGGCGCGCAGGCGGTAGCACTGCATCGAGCAAGTCGAGCAGCGTCGCCAGCTGCTTTTTGGTGATGAGCAAACTACCGAGCACCATCTTCTCTTTGGAGCTGAACTCGATCTTCTCGATGAACTTTTGCTTGCTCGAACCGAAGGCGAGCGACGCCAGCCCGCCAAGCATGCCGCCGCCCAGGTCGAGGGTCGATGCCGCGCGGATCATCTTTTCGAGCTTTGGCGCGTCCTCGGCTGCCTGCTCGGGCGAACCGTCTTCGGCCTCGATGCGAATGATCGCGCCGCCGCCGACTTCCGGGCTCACTTCGATACGCACCCAGCGCAGACTCTCGGGGATCTTGATGCCTGACCCCCGCGCGACGCGCGAAGGCGTGACGACGTAGGCTTCCAGCGCCACGCCGCCTGTGGCCGCAGGAAAGCGGACGTTCTTCGACAACGCACGCGCCGACTTCTCGGCGCTCGATGGCACCACTGCGACGATGTGCGAGCTGGGGGCTACGAACAAGCGCTCGGCGCGATCGGCGCGCGCCTTGACGATGTCGGGCTCGTGGTCGATCCACTCGCCACCGCGCGCCACCATGCGCTCGAACGCTGCGGTCACGGCAGCTTGGTCGAGACGATGCTGCACCACGGCGACGACATTGGACGAGTCGCGAAGCTGCGGGCCGGCCACGAGCACGTGATCGACGTCGCGCACTGGGTCGACACCGGCCGCACCAAAAAAGTCACTCCACTGCGGCGTGCGCTCGAGCAGCCCACCGATGCGCGTGCCGAGCGGGTGTTCGCGGACGGCGCTCATGTGCAGCAAGATCCGCACGTTGGCGTTCGAGTCGACGGCCTTGCCCGCCAGGCCTGCGCGCGCCACCGGATCACCCAAGCTGCCAGGCGGCGCCACGGGCTTATCGGGCTTGTCGGCGGGATCCTCGGGCGGCGCGACGGGCTTGACGGGGGCGGGCTCGGGCGCCGTCTTTGGGGCGTCGGGCTGCGGTGGCAGGGCCACAGCGGCTGGCTCGGGGGGCGGAGCTGGAGGAGGCTCGGGTTCGGGGCCTGGCTCGTCGGTCAGCAGATCAACCGGAATGGCGTCGACCGGCGGCTCGTCGGACGCCGGCTGGTCAAAGGCCCAGAGGCCCGCCAGTCCCAGCAAGAGTGGACCGGTGGTGATCAGGATGTGACCCAGCACCGAAGCTGCGAGCATGGCCCAGATGCGCCACTCGCGTTCGCCCGGAGCGGGCCAGCCTGTGTTGCCCGAACCACGCATGCGAGTCGGTTGAGCCACGCTCATCACTGCCTCGGGCTCCAGAAACAGGCCATTTTCCCTCAAAGTCGACCATGGCACGGCCTTCGCTTCTGCGACAGGCGTAAGGCGCCACCGGGCCAGAGATTCGACAAAACTGCTGTCGGATAGTACGCGGTGGCGCGTTCCGGCATGAAAACCAATACGTCTCCACACCTCCGCCGATTCCCGCTCGCACTCGTCCTGCTCGCCGGCCTCAGCTCATGCAAGGAAGACCCGTCCGCGCCCGCTGCCCCTCCAGCCAAGCCCACGGCGGGTCCAAACGAGGGCAAGGCCCCGGCCCTCACGCCCCCCAAGGCCCCGGCAGAGCCCGCACCTCCGAGCGACCCCGTGCCGGTGCCGCACCCCGGTCCGTGGTTCTGGGTGAGCCGTTCGTCCGCCGGCGTGTATCTCGAGGCCAAACCCGACAAGGACCACAAGGTCGGCTACGTGCAGATCGGCGGCCGCGTGCCAGTGCTCGCCAAGATGGTGCAGGGCGAAGGTTGCTCCAAGGGTTGGTACCAAGTCGTCTCGGGCGGCTTCATCTGCAGCCTAGTCGGCACGGTCGATCCCAAGGATCCGATCGCAAAGTTTCCGCCGCGCCAACCAAACATCGACGAGATCCTCCCCTACCCGTACATGCGCAACGCGCACAACGGCACGCCGCTCTACAAGTCGCTGCCGTCGCGCGATCAGATGTACGAGTACGAGCCGTACCTCGACGCCGCCAAGAAGGCGAAAGAAGAAAAGATCGCGGCCGAGCCCGAGGTCGTCAAGTCACCGGACGTGGTGTTCGATGCCCAAGACCAGCCGATCGAAGCGCCACCCGAACCGCCGAAGTGGTGGGAGTCAGGCGAAAATTTGCACGAGGTCAAGCTCGAGCACCTGAATCAAGATGCGGACGGCATTTTGGCCAAACGCATGGTGAAAGGCTTCTATTTAGCGGTCGACAAGACTTTTCCGTGGAACGGTCGCAGCTGGTACAAGACCACCAAAGGCTTGGTCGCGCCTGCCGACCGCTTTTGGCAGGCCGCGGCTTCGGACTTTCACGGCGTCGAACTCGATGGCGAAAAATGGAAGCTGCCCGTGGCCTTCGTCTACGGCGCCAACAAGACGATCTCGAGCTACGTCATCGACGAAGAAGGCAAGAAGATAGCCAGCGAAGGCAGCTTCAAGCGCTTCGAGCCGGTGCAGCTGACAGGCCAAACCAAATCGTACGGCGGCAAGGACTACCAAGAAACGGCCGACGGCAAGTGGGTCCGCGCGTCCCAGGTGCGCATGACGACGCCGGACAAACGCCCCGAAGGCGTCGGCCCGAACGAGCGCTGGCTCGACGTCGACATCAGCCAGCAGACCTTGGTCGTCTACGAAGGCGACACGCCGGTCTACGCGACGCTCATCTCCAGCGGCAAAGAGTCGAAGATCAAAGACAAGGACCACTCGACGCCGCGCGGTATGTGGCGCGTGCGCGAGAAGCACGTCGTGACGACGATGGACGGCGATGGATCGGCAGCCGGCGATCTGCCGTACAGCATCGAAGACGTTCCGTACGTGATGTATTTTCACAAGGCCTACGCCACCCACGGCGCGTTCTGGCACCAGAACTTCGGCTCGCAGATGAGCCATGGTTGCGTGAACCTGGCGCCACTCGACGCCAAGTGGGTCTTCGTTCACATGGATCCTCCGCTGCCCGAGGGACTGCACGGCGTCTGGGCCAGCGACAACACCCCCGGTTCGATGGTGGTCGTCCACGACTGAAATCGAGCCCGATTCGGCAAAGCTCGAGGGCGCCGGGGCAAACGCCGGGCGGCTCTTGCCAGGAGCCGGGTGAGCACCAATAACCACGCCATGGACCAATTCACGGCCCACTTGGACCGCGGCTGGGACCTTGCGCAGCGCGGCGACGCCCGCGGAGCGGAGCTGTCGGCGCGTCGGGCGCTCGAGCTCGAGGCCCAGTCCCCCGAAGCGCACAACTTGCTCGGTTACGCCTGCGCCCTGCGCGGCGAGTTCGACGAGGCGCTCGAACTCTATCGTCAAGCCATCGCCCTCGACGACACCTTTCTCGAGGCCATGCTCAACGCCGCTGAGCTCTGCATCCACCCGCTCGGCGAGATGGAGGAGGCGCTCGTGTTCTGCAACGAAGCGTTGGATCTGGTCGAGACCGACGAAGAGTTGACCGACACGCTGCTGCTGCAGTTCGATGCCTTGCTCGGCCTGGGTCGTCAGGACGACGCTTTGGCCGTGCTCGGTCGCATTCCCGACGGGCCTTTCACGAGCCCGGCTCATGCGTTCTTGGTCGGCCGCGCTTTCTTCGAGATGGCCGAGTTCAAGCGCGCCGAAGAGCTGCTACTCGAAGCTGCGCGCCGCGACGCGGAGAATCCCGAAGCGCCCTATTACCTTGCGCTGATCCGCGATGAGCGCGGCGACGTGGCCGCCGCGACGGAGGCCTTCCTCAAGACGCGCCAGCTCGACTTGCTGTTGCCGCATCCGCCATGGGCGCTCTCGTCCGACGCCTTCCAAACCGCAGTGCGGCGCATCGCGGAGTCGATCACGCCGCGCTTGCGCGCATCGATCGATTCGCGCGAGATTTTCGTGTCCGAGGTGCCAGGTGTCGAAGCCGTGGTCGAGGGCGCCGATCCGCGCGCACCAGTACTCGTCGACGCGCTCGACGAACCAGGCGCTCGCGTCCGCATCTTCGTCTATCAACGCAACATCGAGCGATTGTGTGGCTCACTCGATCGCCTCGACGACGAGGTCCGCGGCGCCATCGAGCGCGAAGTCGCAGCCGTTCTCCTCGGCGACGATCTGGCAGCACCGCCCGAAGGCACGCCGCTCAACTGATCGAGCGTGGTCGAGCGGTGACCCGTCGAGCGAAGCCCGACCACTCGACCTTGCCCGCTCGGCTGCTCCTCAAGCCAAACGCGACGTCAACTCGAGCGCTACGATTTCGAGCAACTGCCGCGCAGGCGTGACCGGCAGCTTGGCGAGCGCAGCCCGAGATTTCTCGGTAAAGCCACGGGCGCGCGAGCGCACTTCGTCACACGCGCCGCTGGCGATGACGCGGCGGCTGACCTCGGCCACGAGGCTTTCGTCTCCTTGGTATATCTTCTGCACCAGCTGGGCGAGCCCGGGATCGCGCTCGATGGCGAGTACGAGCGGAAGGGTGATCTTGCCTTCGCCTAGATCGGCGAAGAGAGTCTTGCCGGTCTCGGTGCCGGAGTAGTCGATGACGTCGTCGACGAGCTGGAACGCGACGCCAAGTGATTCGCCGAAGCTGCCGAGAGCCTCCTCGGACGCCTTGGGCGCGCCAGCCATACGCGCTCCGGCGCGGGCCGCGAACGAAAACAGCGAGGCGGTCTTGTCCTCGAGCACTCGGTAGTAGGTGGCTTCGCTCACGTCGAGCTCGGTGCGTCCGCGCAGTTGGACGATCTCACCGTTCACTAGGCGACCCAGCGTTTGAATCAGGTCACCCAGCAAATCGGGAGCCGCCAGGCGTGTGCGTTCGAGCGCGGTCACGAGCAACAGATCGCCCGACAACACGCTTACGCCGTTGCCCCAGAGGCGGCGGGAAGTCGGTGCGCCGCGGCGCTCCATGCCTTCGTCCACGACGTCGTCGTGAAGCAGCGTGGCCGAGTGGACCAACTCGACGACTGCGGCCATCTCCGCGTAGTTCGAGCCGTTGCCGCCAAAGCAGCGAGCCGCCAGAAGCAGCGCCAGCGGGCGTACGCGCTTGCCGCCTCCGGCCACTAGATGGCGAGCAGCTGAGCTACCTGGCTCCGGACCTTCCTCGATGGCCTCTGCCAGCACCCGCTCGACCTCGGCCAGTTCCTTGGCCAAAAATCCGTGAACGTCCGCCAGCCGGTGCTCGAGACGCTCATCCGCTTTGCGGGCCTGTGCGCCGCGGACCAAGGCCGAAACGGCCATATCGAACTGGAGAGTCATGGGAAGGAAGGGCTCGCTTCTGTACTTTCAAACTTCTTTGAAACTATGAACGAGGGGCCAGACCCGGTCAATGCTCGGGGGCGCCCGTCTAGCACCCCGCGTTGACGGCCGCGAGGCCCGGAGGCTAGACCGGACCATGGCTGAAGCCCCTGAGGCCCCTTCCACCGCTCCTACCCCGAAGAAGAGGGCGCCCTTTGCGCGTGCGGGCCTCGCGGTCGTCGGCCTCGTCTCCGTGGGCCTCACCTTCGCATCCTCGTCCCAGATCATCCGCGCCGCGCTTTTTCCGGCCGACGCGGGCGGCATCACGAGCTGCAAGAGCGGAGTCGACTCGCTCTACCGTTCGATGGATCGGGCAAGGCGCGATGCCGCAGCCGAAACGGCGGGCGAAACGGCAGCGCTTCACGATTTTCGGACCAGTTTGGAACCCGAGTGGTCGCGCTACGGCGCGGTCCGCGCTCAATGCCAGCGCGAAGCCTATCCGAAGGGCCAAGCGGCTCTGCGGAACGTCGAGCTGCTGCGCTATGCGGAAGAGCGCGCGGTGCGCTATGACGCGCTCGATCTGTCGCGCCTCCGGCGCACGACACCGGGGGCCATCGAGGCCCTCTCCTCCCCGGCTGCCTCTCCCTGAGGACGGCCCCCCACGATTGAACCGGCCGACGCTCGCCTCCGGGCGAGTCCCAGTTGCCGCTCCTGCCCTGTGATCCTTCCGTGACTCAAACGAACTCCGCCGCCGTCGACGCGACTCCCGAAGCCCTCCCCTCTTTCGACGTCATCCCGCTCTCCGCGGCTGTGCGACGCGCCGTCGACGAACTCGGGTTCTCGCACCCTACTCCCGTCCAGCGCGCCTGCTTCGAACCGGCCGCAGCCGGTCGCGACATGGTGGTCCAGGCCCGCACCGGGACTGGGAAAACAGCTGCATTCGGCCTGCCGATCGTCGATCGTCTAGTGAAGACCGACGACGACCGGACCCAGACGCTGATCCTTGCGCCCACGCGCGAGCTTGCGCTGCAGATCAGTCGGCAACTCGAGCAACTTGCAGCGCACACCGGCATCCGCGTCACTGCCATCTACGGCGGCGCCGCCATGCAACCGCAGATCGATGCTCTGCAATCGGGCGTCCACATCGTGGTCGGAACGCCAGGCCGCGTGCTCGACCACCTCGAGCGCCGCACGTTGCACGTCAACGGCCTGCGGACGCTCGTGCTCGACGAGAGCGACGAGATGCTCTCCATGGGCTTTTTGCCGCAAATCACCGCGATCATGGAGCAGCTGCCGCCGAACAAGCAAATCCTGCTGTTCAGCGCGACGGTACCGCCCGCCGTCCGTCGCATCGCCGAGAGTCGGCTCACCAACCCCGAGTACGTGACGCTGAGCGGTGATCACATCGGCGCTCTCGAGATCGATCACTACGTCTACACGAGTCGTGGCGACAAGGCGGGCGAACTCATCCAGATCATCGAGATCGAAAACCCGGAGAGCGCAATCGTGTTCTGCAACACGCGCGACCAGACGAAGCGCATCGCAACGGCCTTGCAAAAGCAGGGTTTTGCGGCCGATTGGCTGAACGCAGATCTGTCGCAAAGCGATCGCGAACGCGTGATGCTCCAGACGCGCGAGAGCAAGCTGCGCTTTTTGGTGTGCACCGACGTCGCAGCGCGCGGCATCGACATCTCGCACCTGACGCACGTCATCAACGCGGACTTCCCGGACTCGACCGAGAACTACGTGCACCGCACCGGTCGCACCGGACGCGCAGGCAGGACCGGCACCGCTATCAGCCTGATCGCGCCCCAGGACGTCGGCAATCTGTACATGCTGCGTGTCACCTACAAAATCTTCCCGTTGGCACGGGAGCTGCCAAGCGCGCGCGATCTGCAGACGCGCAAAGAGGCGGATTTGGTGGAGTTCTTGGCTGCTGCCTTCCCACGCAACGATCTGCGTGACGAGGATCTCAGCCTGAGTCGTCGGGTGCTGAGTTCCGAGCTGGCACCGCAGATCCTGGCCGGTTTGCTGCGCGATCACCTGGGCGCTCGGCCGAACTCGACCGAACACGCCGCCGAGGCCCGGCGCGAAAAGTCACCTCCGGCCGAAAAGCGCGAGGCGCCGCGCAACGAGAAGCGCGACAAGAAGCCTAGCCGCGACCGAAAAGGCCCCAGGCGCGACGGCGAGCGTGAAGCGAGCCGCGATCGCGAGCCGCGCCACGATCGCGAGCCGCGCCACGATCGCGAGCCCAGTCGAGAGCTTGCATCCAACGGCGCCGCAGACACCAATGAGTTTTCATACTCCGTGTCCGACGAGATCGTAGCGCCGACGGCCGATGCGGTTCCCGTCGCCCAGCCTGCCGAGGCCCCCGCCCCCGCGAGTCCCGCCCCGGAGCGTTCGACAAGCAGCGAAAACGGAGGCTCGCCGCGCGAGCTGCTCAACGA
>Ga0105048_10003357_pt1 | contig 26237 bp, 22 predicted proteins | sample MAT05_FD_78382 | JGI IMG/M metagenome (GOLD analysis project Ga0105048, IMG submission 78382) | Freshwater microbial communities from Lake Fryxell liftoff mats and glacier meltwater in Antarctica - MAT-05 | ecosystem: Environmental > Aquatic > Freshwater > Ice > Liftoff microbial mat | place...
AGCGTACCCTCGAACACGTTCATCGCAGGCGAGCCGATGAACTACGCAACAAACAGGTTGCAGGGTTGGTCGAACAATTCCAGGGGCGTGCCGATCTGCTCGACGATACCGTCGTGCATGACCACGATCCGGTCGGCCATCGTCATCGCCTCGATCTGGTCGTGCGTGACATACACCGTCGTGGTCTTGAGCCGCTGGTGCAGCGACTTGATCTCGGCGCGCATCGCCACACGCAGCTTGGCGTCGAGGTTGGACAGGGGCTCGTCGAACAGAAACACCTTGGGGTCGCGCACGATGGCCCGGCCCATCGCCACCCGCTGGCGCTGGCCGCCCGATAGTTCGCGCGGGTAACGATCGAGCAACGCGTTGAGATTCAGTATCTTGGCCGCCTTGCCGACACGTTCGTCGGTCAGGGCCTTGTCGGCCTTGCGCAGTTTGAGGCTGAACGCCATGTTCTGGCCCACGGTCATGTGCGGATACAGCGCGTAACTCTGGAAAACCATCGCGATGTCGCGGTCCTTGGAGTCCAGATCGTTGATGACCTTGCCGTCGATGGAGATGTCGCCGCCGCTGATCTCCTCCAACCCGGCCAGCATGCGCAGCAGCGTCGACTTGCCGCATCCCGAAGGCCCCACCAGCACGACGAACTCGCCATCGGCGATGTCGAAGCTGATGCCGTGGATGACCTTGACCTTGCCGAAGTTCTTCTCGATATTGTCAAACGATACAGATGCCATGTTTGCCTCTATGCACTATTGTTCGATTCGTTGGATTTCGGGTGGGCTCGCGTCAACCCTTGGCCGCGCCGGCCGTCAGGCCCGAGACCATGTAACGCTTGAAGGCGTAGTAGATCGCCGCCGGCGGCAGAGCGTATATGAAACCGGTGGCCATCAGCAGTTCCCATGGCGAATCGTCGGCAGCCAGAAAATTGCCCAGAGCCACTGCCAGTGGCAGATCGGTCTCCTTGGACAGCAGCAGGAAGCCATACAGGTACTCGTTCCATGCCAGCAACAGCGCGTAAGTGCCCACGGCAACCAGCGAGGGCACCATCAACGGCACGTAGACCAGCCGGAATAGCTGCAGCGGCGTCGCGCCATCGATACGCGCGGCTTCGTCAAGCTCCCAGGGCAGCTTGTCGGACGCCTGCTTGAGCACCCAGATGCAGTAGGGCGACGCGATCGTGACCATGGCCAGGATCAGTGACCAGCGGTTGTTCAGCAAACCGTAAGTGGCCATGGTCTTGTACATCGGCACGGCCAAAAAGGCGGCCGGGATGAAATAGGTGAACAAGGCCAGGTTCATCACGGTGCGCCCGCCGCGCAACTTGAGCCGGCTGATTGCGAAGGCCGCAGTGGTGGCGATGAACAAGGTGATCAACCCGGTGGCAATGGCGATCATCAGCGAGTTGCCCAGCTGCAGCCAGAAATGGTTCAGGTAGAAGTGCTTCTGCCAGAACACGAATTCGAAGTTCTGCAGCGTCGGGTTCTTCGGCCACAACTGGCCCGAAGTGGCCTTGTCGCGCGGCGAGATCGCGAACAGAAACAGGTGGTACACCGGAATCATCGTCCAGATGAGCACCGGAATGCCGACCAGCAGCAGTTGCGCCTCGGTGCTGACCTTGCGCAGCGACCAGGCTCTTTTCATTTGGACAACCTCTTCATCATGAAAAATACCAGCGGCAGCATGAACGGCAGCGCCACCACGATACTGGCCATGGCCAGCTCGATCTGGTCCAGCCGCAGGTAACGGATGCCCAGTGTGGCCAACACGTGGGTCAGGTCGGCCGGCCCGCCGCCGGTGAGCAGGTAGACGCTGTTGAAGTCGCCCAGGGTAAAGATCATCGACAGCAGCGTTGACGTCAGGTACAGGCCTTTCATCGACGGCCAGGTGATGAACCGGAATTTCTGCCACCGCGTGGCGCCATCGACGCTGGCGGCTTCGTATTGATCGGTCGGAATCGACATGCGACCGGCCAGCAGGATCAGCGTCCAGAACGGCAGCGATTTCCAGATATGCATGACCATCGACAGCGACAAGGCCAGCGTCGGGTCATTGAGCCAGTTGGGGCCATCTTTTAACGTCAGCTTGAAGATGAGGGTGTTGATCACGCCCCACTCGGGGTTCAGCATGAAACGCACGGACAGGATGGTCGGGATCGAGGGCACCGCCCACGGCAGGATGAACAGCATCGCGATGATCTTGATCCACCAGCGCGTCTGCATGAAAAAGCCGGACAGACCCAGCGCGATAGCCATCTTCAGGTTGACGGCCACGACCACAAATACGAGGGTATTGATCGCCGTGCGGAAGAACACCGGATCGTCGAAGAGCTGGCGGTAACTCTGCGGGTCGCGCGCCAGCCAAAGGCCGTACCCCACTGGATACAACACCAGCAGCACGAACACGGCCAGATAAGGAACCACCATAATGCGGCCCCAGGTTTCCCAGGTACTGACGGGAGGGCGCTTGCCGGGCAAGACGGCTACTGCTTCGGCCATGGCGCGGGAGCTCCGGATAAGGGAAAAGAAGACGGATTCACGGCACGACCAGGGTCCGCCGCGCGCGGCGGGCCCTGGTCGCCGGCTTATTGCGAAGCGACCGCCTTGATACGCGCGATCATCTCATCGGTGGCCTTGTCGGCTGGCACCTTCTCGTTGATGATCCGGTTCATCGCCTTGGCCCAGACGTTCTCGTTGTTGAGTACGGTGAACTTGTAGTTCTTGGTGAATTCGAACGGTGTCGTGCCATTCATGAACTGGTTGTAGACCGCCAGCCGTGCCGGGTCGGCTTTCCAGAACGGGCTTTGTTGCGCCTTCTTGGTCACCGGGAACCAGCGGCCCAGGGAACCCTCGACATACGGCGTCAGATTGGCTTCGTCGAGCATGAAGGCGACGAAGTTCTTGGCCATGGCCTTGTTCTTTGCGTCCTTGAAGATCACGCCGGTCTTGACCGCTGCGCGGTAGACCATCTTGCTGCCGTCAGGCTTGTTCGGGAAACCCGAGGTGGCGATCAGCTCGTAGTAGTTCTTCTTGGCGACGGCGCGCTGGTCGGCAGTCAGCGTGGCGTTGTTGGAATCGTCCAGCCACTTGGCGGCGATGGAGATCGTCGCGTTGTGCGTCATCACGGTCGTCTTGTTGTGGAACGCGACGTTGTTGTCCGGATCCTTCCAGTTGGTCGCCGACGGTGGCGTGCAGCCCTTGATGTAGACCGAGGTGTAGTCGGTCAGCGCCTTGATCAGGCCATCGCGCACCGCCGGATCGTCGACCAGCAGCTTGCCGGAGTCGTTGACCAGCTTGACGTTGTAGGCATCCATGAAGGTCAGGAACGAATAGAACGAATCACTTGAATCCACACCCATCGGAAAACCGGTGCCGAAGGCGCGGGTGCCGGTCTTCTTGCGATAACCATCCTGCACCTTGGTGCACCAGAAATCCCAGTAGCCGCTCCAGTCCTTGGGGATGTCGCTTTCCTTGAAGCCCGCTTCGGCCAGCATGTCTTTCCAGTACTGGATATGCATGGTCTGCTGCTTGATCGGATAAGCGTAGTAGGCGCGGCTTTGCGTCGCGTTGTTGTACAGGAAGGTGGTGGCGAGCGCCGCCGGCTCGAAGGTGGTGCGTATCGGGTTGATGATGCTCGAGACGTCCTCGAGCTTGCCTTCGTAGGCCCACTTCGCGGTCACCTGGAAGTCATACACGTCGCCATACGCGACGTCGGGTGGGTTGTTGGCGTCGAGCGCCGCCACCGACTTGGGGATCATCTCCTGCGGCGCGTACAGCGACAGGTCGACCTTGACGTTTTTGTATTTGGTCTCGAACTTCTTGATCGCCTCGAACAACGCGTCGTCCTCGGCTTTGTAAAAGCCCTTGCCCCACCAGACGGTGAGTTTTTCCTGGGCACTGGCCTGGCCGGCAGCCAGCAGCGATGTCGCCATGATGGCGGCGGTGGCAACTAACTTCAATTTCATCTTGGTGTCTCCTTGGGTTGCGGTTGCGGGGAAAAATGCGGACCCTTGCGTCGGCACGGGCCCAGCTCAAGCGGGTTGTCTGCTGCGGGCTGTGCCGCCTGTCGTCGGCATCCGGCGCCGGGACCTGAGCACATGTGCCATGTCCTTGTGCGCATCGTCGATCAGCAACAAGATAGCGTCTTCTGCCAGATCTGCGTCATGTGCAATCACGGCGTCGAGCACCGCGCGGTGCATGGGCAAGGAATTGCGCGGACCGTCCTTCTTGACCGTCGAAATCTCGAAACTGGTGCGCAGCAGCGCACCCAATGCCTGTTCCATCTTCTCGAGCATGCGGTTGTGCGAGGCACGGATCATGCCCTGGTGAAACCGCAGGTCGAACCTGACGTAGTCGCCGTCGTTCTCGACCGCATGGACCATTCCGGCATATGCAGCCTCGATCGCCGCAATGTCGTCATCTGTCGCGCGATCGGCTGCCAGACGCGTGGCGGCCGGCTCGACAATCAGTCGCAGGTCCTGGATATCGCGGATGAAGTCTTCCGTGAGGCCTGCCTTGGCCTGCCATCCGATGACCTCGGCGTCGAACCAGTTCCACTGGCTGCTTGGACACACCCGCGTACCCACCTTGGGACCAGTCTGGATGAGCCCCTTGGCGACCAGCGACTTGACCGACTCGCGCACGACGGTGCGGCTGACACCGAGCTCCTCGCACAGCAGCGGCTCCGGCGGCATCAGGCCGGTCGCACCGAAACGTCCGGCGACGATGGCACTGCCGAGGTAGTCCACCGTGTTGCCGTGCACGTTCTTGATCAGCATCATGCAACCGGCGTGAGCAAGGGTTTGCCTGCGAAATGGGCTTGCAGATTGGCAAACGCCAGGTCGGCCATCGCGCCCCGGGTCTCCCAGGTTCCGCTGGCCATGTGCGGCGTCAGCACGACGTTGTCCAGCGCCAGCAATGGGGCCGGCACGTTTGGCTCGTCGGCGAACACATCGAGCGCCGCACCGGCGATGACACCGGTGGACACCGCATGGATGAGAGCCGGCTGGTCGACGACGGAGCCGCGCGCCACGTTGATCAGGTAGCCCTTGCTGCCCAGGGCCGCCAGCACCTTGGCGTCGATCAGGCCACGTGTGCCCTCGCCGCCCGGCGTGATGACCATGAGGAAGTCGACCTCGCGTGCCAGCGCTTGGGCACTCGGGTAATAGGTGTAGGGGCTGTCGTCGCGCCGGGTCCGTGTGGTGTAGGCGATGGACATGCCAAAGGCGTGCGCCCGTTTGGCGATGGCTTGTCCGATGCGGCCCAGGCCGACGATGCCCAGCCGCGCACCCGACACCTTGCGGCTGAGTGGAAACGGACCGCTTGGCCACTTGCCCTCGCGTACGTATTTGTCGGCCTGTGGAATCCGCCGCGCGATCGACAGCATCAACGCCACGCCGAGGTCGGCCACCTCTTCGGTCAACACGTCCGGCGTATTGGTCACCGGCACGCCGCGCGCGCGCGCGGCCGCCACATCGACGCCGTCGTATCCGACGCCAAACACCGAGATCATCTCCAGCGCCGGCAGTTGCTGCAGCAATGGCACACCGACCTTGGATTCGCCGCTTGCGGCGATCGCGCGGATACGCGGGGCGATTGCTGCAAAGGCGTCAGGGTCTTGCAGATGGGTCCGGTCATGGACGACAAAGCTGTTTTGCAGCGCCTGCATATACCGGGGCCACAACTTGGCCACTACAAGAACTTCGGGCTTGGACAAACCACTCTCCCATTTCGTACAACGGATCGAACCGGACACCGATCTTCTATTTACAGATCGTCCGCTGGCTGATTATCATATGATGATTGGGCCTTTCCCCTGCATGGGGAAAACCCTCTTCCAACCCCTTCACCCCCTTCACCGGTAGACCCAATGACCCAATCGCCCCGCAAGAAAGTCGAACAACTTCGCAGCCAACAATGGTTCGGGCGACAGGACCGCGATGGTTTTGCCTACCGCAGCTGGCTCAAGGGAAAAGGCATACCGCACGACCAGTTCGAGGGCCGGCCCGTCATCGGCATCTGCAATACCTTCAGCGAATTGACACCTTGCAATTCGCATTTCCGCACCCTCGCCGAGCAGGTCAAGATCGGTGTCTACGAGGCCGGCGGATTCCCGCTCGAGTTTCCGGTGATGTCGCTGGGCGAAGTCTTGTTGCGCCCGACCGCCATGCTCTACCGCAACCTGGCCAGCATGGACGTGGAGGAGAGTATCCGCGGCAATCCGATCGATGGCGTCGTGCTGCTGATGGGTTGCGACAAGACCACACCTTCGCTGATGATGGGAGCCGCCAGTGTCGACCTGCCGACCATCGGCGTCAGCGGCGGTCCGATGCTCAACGGCAAATGGCGCGGCCAGGAGCTGGGGTCGGGCACCGGCGTGTGGAGCATGAGCGAGCAGGTGCGCGCAGGCACGCTCAAGCTGCAGGAATTTCTGGAAGCCGAAAGCTGCATGCACCGCAGCCATGGCCACTGCATGACGATGGGCACGGCCAGCACCATGGCCAGCATGATCGAGGCGCTCGGCGTCGGATTGACCGGCAACGCCGCTTACCCGGCCGTGGATGGACGGCGCAACGTGCTGGCCCGCATGTCGGGCCGGCGCATCGTCGATATGGTGCATGAAGATCTGGTCTTGTCCAAGGTACTCACCCGCGAGGCGTTTGAGAACGCGATCAAGACGCTGGCGGCCATCGGCGGCTCGACCAACGCGGTGATCCACCTGATAGCCATGGCCGGGCGCATCGGCGTGCAACTCAATATCGAGGACTTTGATCGCCTGGGCAGCGAGATGAACTGCCTGGTCAACCTGCAGCCCTCGGGCAAGTACCTGATGGAGGACTTCTGCTACGCGGGTGGCCTGCCAGTGGTAATGAAGGAGATCGCGGCCCACCTGCACCGCGATGCGATCACGGTCACCGGCAAGACCATAGGCGAGAACATCGCCGATGCGGAGAACTTCAATCCCGACGTCATCATGCCGCTGGACAAGCCCTTCATGGAGAAGGCCGGCATCGCGGTGCTGCGCGGCAACCTGGCGCCACGCGGCGCCGTCATCAAACCCAGCGCGGCGACCGCGTCGTTGCTGCAGCACAAGGGACGTGCCGTGGTGTTCGAGAACATAGAGGAATTTCACCGCCTGATCGACGACGAATCGCTCGACGTCGACGAGACCTGCATCCTGGTGCTCAAGAACTGCGGCCCCAAGGGTTACCCCGGCATGGCCGAGGTTGGCAACATGCCGTTGCCACCCAAGGTCTTGCGCAAGGGCATCACCGACATGGTGCGCATCAGCGATGCCCGCATGAGCGGAACCGCCTATGGCACGGTTGTGCTGCACACGGCACCCGAAGCTGCCGCCGGTGGCCCTCTGGCAGTGGTGCACAACGGCGACATGATCGAACTCGACGTTGCCAACCGCCGCCTGCACCTGGACATCAGCGACGAGGAACTGGCGCGCCGGCTGTCCACCTGGCAAGCCCCGCCGCCGCCGCTAAGCAGCGGCTACTGGAAGCTGTACGTCGACCACGTGCTACAGGCCGATCAGGGCGTCGATCTCGATTTTCTGGTGGGCAAACGCGGCGCTTTTGTTCCGCGCGACAATCACTGACACGCCGGTAAACCCGGACGCTTTCCGGTGCCGGACCGATCAACCGATCTGACGCCGGCATGGAGTGCTTCGGCCTCTCAGAGGAAACACATGGACACGCGCGCACTCGACCTGGTGTCGTTGGGCGAGGCAATGGTGGAATTCAACCAGACCTCACCCAATCAGCCGCAGTATTTGCAGGGATTTGGTGGCGACACCAGCAACGCCACGATCGCGGCGGCACGTGCGGGCGCCCGCACCGCCTACCTGACCCGCATCGGCGCCGACAGCTTTGGGCGCATGTTGCTGCAGTTGTGGACACAAGAGGGTGTCAACACCACCGGCGTGACCACGGCCAGCGCCAGTCATACCGGCATCTACTTCGTCACCCATGGCAAGCAGGGCCACGAGTTCAGCTACCTGCGTGCCGACTCCGCGGCCAGCCGCATGACCCCGCAATGGCTGGCCGGCGTACCGACCGAGCTGATCCAGAACGCGCGCTACCTGCATTTGTCGGGAATCACGCTGGCCATCTCGGCGGGTGCCTGCGACACCGCGTTCGAGGCCATGGACACCGCGCGCGAGACCGGCACCAAAGTCTCGTTCGATTCCAATCTGCGGCTCAAGTTATGGCCCTTGGCACGCGCTCGGGCCTGCACGATGCAGGCCGTGGCGCTGTGCGACATCTTCCTGCCCAGCATGGAGGACATGTTGGTGTTGACCGGCCTGTCCAGAGCCGATGACATCGTCGACTGGAGCCATGACCATGGCGCCGCGACGGTTGTGCTCAAGATGGGGGCCGAAGGCGCGCTGGTCAGCGATGGGGCGCGGCGCGAACGTGTACCGGCGCGCCAGGTGACGGTGCGCGACGCCACCGGCGCCGGCGACTGCTTTTGCGGCAACCTGCTGGCGCGCCTGTCCAAGGGTGACACGGTCTTCAGCGCCGCGGTCTACGCCAATGCGGCGGCGGCGCTGTCGGTGCAGGGATTCGGCGCCGTCGATCCCATGCCCCGCGCCCGTTCGGTCTTCGGCGTGTTATGACCGGGGCCGCGGCACATTCCGGCGGCGCCACATTGCTGGCACTGGACTGGGGTACCACCGCCCTGCGTGGCGCGCGTATCGACGAGCAGGGCCAGGTGCTGGAACAGCGCGCGTTCGCCCGCGGCATCCTGACCGTTCCTGCCGGTGAATTTGCACAGGTGTTCGAGTCCCTGTTTGGTGACTGGGCGCGCACGGGGGCCAGCCTGTGTTTGATCTGCGGCATGGCCGGCAGCAAGCAAGGCTGGATCGAGGCGCCCTATTGCCCCTGCCCGGCCGGTTTTGCAGACGTCGCAGCGCAGTTGTGCTGGGTCACCGACCCACAGCTGCCCATTCCCACCGCCATCGTGCCGGGCCTGTGCTGCGAATTGCGCTGCGATCTGCCAGGGCTTGCGACACTGCCCGACGTGATGCGCGGGGAGGAGGTGCAGATTCTGGGCGCGCTGCACCTGCTCGGCCAGCAGGACGGGCTGTTCGTGCTCCCAGGCACCCACAACAAATGGGCCCGCGTCGAGAACGGCCGGGTGACCGGCTTTCAGACCTTCATGACCGGCGAGTTCTATGCATTGCTGAGCCAGCATTCGCTGCTGGCGCGCTCCATCGATCGCGACGCTGCGTTCGACGAAGACGCGTTCACGCTCGGGCTGGCACGGGCACGCCAGGGCGGTGGCTTGCTGCACAACGCGTTCGGCACCCGCACCCTGTCGCTGTTCGGGCGGCTCGATGCCGGCCCACTCACCAGCTACCTGTCGGGACTCGTGATCGGCGAGGAACTGCGCAGCCAGGATCTGGGCTCCGTGGCCGAGATCGTGCTGATCGGCTCCGAGACGCTGACCCGCCGCTACGCCCTTGCCATTGACAGCCTGGGACCCCGGTCCCGCTGCCTGGGCGCTGACGCCACCTGGGCCGGACTCCATGCCCTGGCTTGCCAACTCCGGAAAAACCAATGAAGCCGATCCAGAAATTTGCGCTGCAGTTCCAGGCCCTGCCACTGGTCGCCATCCTGCGTGGTCTGAGCCCGCAGGAAGCCCCGGCCATCGGCAGCGCCTTGACGCAGGCCGGTTTTGGCCTGATCGAGGTGCCGCTGAATTCACCCCAGCCACTGCAAAGCATTGCGCTGCTTGCGCAGGCCCATCCGGGCGTGCTGGTGGGTGCAGGCACGGTGCTCACGACGGCACAGGTGCGCGAGGTCCACGCTGCCGGCGGTCAACTGATCGTGTCACCCAACTTCGACGGCGACGTGGTCCGGGAGGCAGTCGGACTCGGCATGGTGTGTCTGCCGGGCATTGCAACACCCACCGAGGCCTTCGCAGCCCTGGTGGCGGGCGCGCACGGCCTCAAGTTATTTCCAGCCGAGGCGGCGTCGCCGGCCGTACTCAAGGCCATGCTGGCCGTGTTGCCAGCGGGCACGCTGGTGGTGCCGGTGGGTGGAATCACACCGGGCAACATGGCCGCCTGGCGCGCCGCTGGCGCCCACGGGTTCGGACTGGGCTCGGCCTTGTACCGGTCAGGCAAAAGCGCCGAAGCGGTGCGGCAGGACGCGGCGACTTTTGTCGCGGCCTACCACGGCGCGTTGCTGGCCTGAACCTGCGGGCAACACAGCTTCAGGCGGTCGGAATCGGCCACCAGGAGGGCAGCAGGTCGCGGTAACGCCGCTGCCGATAACGCTCGTCCAACAGGACCACCGTGCCGGTGTCCTGCTCCGATCGGATCACCCGGCCAGCCGCCTGAACCACCTTTTGCAGTCCGGGATACACATAGGTGAAGTCGTAGCCGTTGCCGAAACGCTGCTGCATGCGCGCGCGAATGGCCTCGTTGACCGGATCGAATTGCGGCAGGCCGAGCGTTGCGACAAAAGCGCCGATCAGGCGTTTGCCGGGCAGGTCCACACCCTCGCCAAACACGCCGCCGAGCACGGCAAATGCAATACCCTGCCCGGCCGCTTCGAAGCGGCGCAGAAAGTCGTGGCGCGCGTTCTCGTCCATCAGGCGGGCCTGGGCCCAGACCGCGATCGCGGGATACCCTTGCTGCAGGCGGCGCATGGCCTGCTCCATGTAGTCGAAGCTGCTGAAAAACGCCAGGTAATTGCCCGGCTGATGCGCAAATTGGGTCGCGATGGCCGTCACCAGTGTTTCGAGCGAGGCCGCGCGCTCGTCGCGGCGGGTCGATACCGGCACGATGCGCACCGTGAGCTGGTCGCGGTGGAACGGGCTGGGCAGATCGAGCAGCCGGGTGTGGTCGGGCATGCCCAGCAACGCGCTGTAGTAATGCGCCGGATGCAGCGTGGCCGAGAACAGCACCAATGTGTCGGCAGCCTGTATACGCGGCGCCAGAAACGGGCCGGGCACGATGTTGCGCAGCGTCAGCTTGCCGGTGCTCGCCTGCGGCCAATCGAATCCATCTGCGGCCAACGGTGCCTGCGGCGCGATCTGGCCGGCGTCCTGGAGCGGGGTCGTCAGATCGGAGCGATCAAACTCGCACAGCGAATGGTCGCCGAACGCATCGGCCAGTGCGGCGAACGCGAGCGTGCGGAAATAAAACGGCAGCAGCGCCGAAGGCCGGTCGGCCGCCTGCGCGTTGACATGTTCTCCCAAAGCGGCATTGAGTTTTTGCAGCGCGCGCAACCAGGCCTCGGGTACCGCGTCACACTGGCTCCAGGTCTGATCGGGCAACAAACGGGCACGTTCATCGACCAGCAGTTGCCACTGGTTCAGCAAGGCGTCGAGCCGACCGCGCAGCGACGGCGGAACATCGGGCCGCAGCGCCAGCGTTTCGGCGTGTGTCAGTTCGGCGCTGTACATGCTGCACGCGCGCGGCACGAGGTTGTGCGCCTCGTCGACCAGCACTGCCACGCGCCAGGGCGTCTCGACCGTCAACGCGTACAACATTGCGCTGCGATCAAAGTAGTAGTTGTAGTCGGCCACCACGACATCGCTCCAGCGCAACATTTCATGGCCCAGGTAATACGGGCAAATGCGCTGTTCCAGCGCGACCTCGCGCAGCGCGCGCCGGTCCAGCCAGGCGCGCGCGGCGGCAGCCTCGCGGGCGCGTGGCAAACGGTCGAAAAAGCCCTGGGCGAGCGGACATGACTGGCCATGACAGGCCTTGTCCTTGTGTTCGCAGGCCTTGTCGCGCGCGACAAGTTCGATCACGCGCAATGGCAATGGCAACTGCCCGCCAGCCCCGGCAGCACCCAAAGTGGCGAGCGCATCCAGCGCCACCTGGCGCCCGGGCGTCTTGGCGGTCAGGAAAAAAACCTTGTCGATACCGCGCACCGGCATGGCTCTCAATGCCGGGAACAGGGTTGCCAGCGTCTTGCCGATGCCGGTGGGCGCCTGCACCATCAGCGGCAAGGACTGCACACAGGCCCGGTAGACCGCACCCGCCAGTTCACGCTGACCGGTGCGAAACGCCGGTTGCGGGAACACCAGCTGTTCGAGCGCCTGATCGCGTTGCCGTCGGTGCGCCGCTTCCTGCCGCGACCATGCCAGGAATCCGTCGCACAAGGCCTCGAAGAACACCTGCAGTTCATCGGCCGTGGCGTCTTCGCTGTCGACATGTTCGCTCTGGTCGCCAATGTCCAGATACACCAGGTTCAGGGTCAGGCCGGGCAAGGCGCGGCTGTGGCACATCAACCAGCCGTAGATCCGGAGTTGGGCCCAGTGCAGGGCCTGCTGGTTGGCAGCGATCGCTTCGCGCGCGCCGCGAAAGGTCTTGACCTCCTCCAAGGTGTTGGTGCGCGCGTCAAACCCGTCCGCCCGGCCGCGCACCCGCAGGCCCCGGTAGTGGCCCGACAGGCTGACCTCCGACTCGTAGTCCGGTCCGCGGCGCTGCGCCACCCATTGGTGGCCCTGGCGCCCCTGCAAGGCAGTAGGAGACGGCGTGAAGCGAAGATCAAGGTCGCCCGAGCGGGCGGCAAAACCACACAGGTTGCGCACCGATACCGTATAGGCAGGCGTTGCCGGCCCGCCATCGACCGTGTCGACGTCGTTCGTCAAGTGCATGAGCCTGGTGGCTGCAGGTCGGACAGTTGGTCCTGGCTCGGCGCCTGGGCGTCCAGTCCGGCCGTCGTTGCCGGCAAGGCAGTGGCCCGGGCCAACGCCATCCAGAGCGAGAACGGCAGGTCAGGCACGGCGCGCCGGGGCGCGTAACGGACGACGTCCAGACGCCCATCGGCGCCAGCAACGATGACGCCGCAGGCGGTTGGCACCTCGTGCTCCTGCGCAATCGACCGACCTTTCGCGTCGCAACCCAGCACGTACCAGCACTGACCCCCCAGGTCCAGGTAGCTGTCGCGTTTGTCGGCCCTTCGCAGATCGCCAAGCAGGTCGGCGCGGCTGACCTTGATCTCGTGCACCACCGGCTCCAGATACGCCGCCACCGACGTATGGCGAATCGAAAACACATCGGGTCTGCACATCTTCCAGCGCGCCCCAGCGGCCCCGGGCGCAGGGTCAAGCAAATCGAATCCATCGGTGTCCATGGCTGGCGCCGGTATAAACGCTGCTGCTTGCCCGGCCGCAGCCGACGGCAGGCGCGCCCGAACCGACAGGCCGGTCCAGACCAGTCTGCCATCGCGCAGCAGCATCTGTGCGACACGGCCGACCAGCGCATCGTGGGCCGACAAGGCGCGCTGGTTGCGCTGCAACGCGAGCGCCAGCGCGGCGACACCCGCGTCGCTCAGGCGGACCCGAGCGTGGCCGCCATCCTGGTAGCGCTCGAGCATGCCGGCAGCCAGCAACTCGATTTCCAAACCATCCTGGCTGGGCCAGCCAGCCGAGCGGTACACCTCCCGCAGACGGCGCGCCTGGTTGCGGGTGAGCACCCCGGGTTCTGTGTCGGCGGCCGAGCGCATGTTCATGACCCCATCGCGCCGGACCGCCGGCGGGTCGGCAGCGCCCAGATGTGAAGGGAACATAGAAAACTGATCATCCGTACAGTGTAAGCTGCGGACCCCGACATGGCCACTCGGCCAGATCGCCACCCGTCGGGATGGCGTCAACCCGCCAGCAGGGCCCGGTAGGCCTTGGCGGTCTGCGGCGCCACCGATGTCACGAGCTGCTCGTAGCCGGTCTTGTGCCGCACCACCATGCGGGCCGACGCCACGGCCTTGGACTTGCAGAACCAGTGGCAAGTGTGTTGCAGCAGGAACAGTTCGGCGCTGATCGTGAACGCGCGGTTCTTGGGCTCCAGATTGGGGTCGGCCTGGACCGCGTCACGAATGCCATGCGCATGGATGGCGATAGCCTTGCGCAAATCGAAGGTCGAGGCCGGAAACAGCTTGTCGGCGAACGGCAGCGCCAGGCCCAGCGTGCTGACGCGGGTGTCCTGCGCATCGGCGCGGGCCAGCTCGGTCGCCAGGCTCGCCACCTGCTCGGACAAGCGCGTCTCCGTGTCGTGCATGTGGTTCCAGACCTGCAACTGGCGCTGCGCGTGCGTTTCGCCGAGCGCGCGCAGGTACCCCTCCATCAAGGTCTCCAACAACTTCTCGATCTGGAATTGGCCCAGATAACCCGCCAACAAGGCGATCCGCCGGCGCTCCTGTTGCGACTTGAGCAAATACAAGGTGATGGCGACCAGTGTCGTCCAGGCTAGAAGCTGCATCGTGATCCGTGGCGGGTGTCGTGCTTGCAAGTGTAGGTGCGATGCGTTGCGCATCCGACGCATCCAGCGGCCGCACGATATGGGTGGTCAGCCGGACACCCGCAGTTGCTGCGTGCCCTGCCAGCGCTGTCCGCCCTGCAGCTGCACCGGCTGCGCAATACGCGCTGCCTCGACACACAGCATCTGGCGATAGCCCTGTACGGGCATGTCCGGCAACATCGCGCAACGCTGCGCGCCCGGGTTCCATACCACCACGTCGTCGAACCCGCGCTGGGCGATGCGCAGCGCACCGGTCGTCGCACCTGGACTCTCGTGCAGCGACAGGTCCTGCCGCACGCCAGCATATACGCGGTCCACCTCGCCGTCGATCACGAGCAATTCGGCGTCCTGCGACTTGTCCAGTCCATCGACCTTGTCCCAGTAGGCCTGGCCGCGCAGGCCCTCGAGCGCGACGTTCGACACCTCTGCGACCCGCAGGTAGGTATGCAAGGCACACGTGAACGGCATCGACGCCGCGCCGGTGTTGGTGCAGGTCAGCTCCAGCGTCAAGCTGTCGCCCAACACACGCACACCGAGTTCCAGCACGAATGCATGCGGCCACACGGTGCGCATCTGCGCGTCATCGTCCAGGCGCAGGACCGCCAGGGCTTCGCCGCGCGGACCCCGTTCGCTGTGCTGCAGTTGCCACGCGCAGGTTCGCGCAAAACCGTGGTTGGGCAAAGGCCCCCGATTGGAAAATTGCGGAAACACCACCGGCACGCCGCCGCGGATGGCCTGGCCTTTGGCGAATGCCGACGCGGGCGACAGGTAGAGCCGCTCCAGAGCGGAGCCGGCAGGCAACCACGACACGAGATGGGCCCCTTGCAGCGTGACGATGGCCTGCGCGCCATCGACCGCCCGAAGGGCCACGGCGTCAAGCCCGTGAAAAGACGTGTGTGAAACTCCTGTGATCGCCATTGCGTTGTTCCTTGTTGCAGGCTCTGGGCCCGCCAGGGTGACCCGGCCTGGATCAGCGTATCAGCCGAGCAGCTGCTCGCAGTAAGTCTTCGGATCGGTATTGGCGCCGCAGACGATCAGTCCCACCGAGCGGCCATCGAGCCGCTGGCGCAGCGGAAACATCAGCGCCGCCAGCGCGGCAGCACCGGCGGGCTCGACGACCAGCTTGGCAACCCGGAACGTCAAGCGCATCGCGTCGCGGATCTGCTCGTCGCTGACCAGCACCACCTCGTCCACGTAACGCCGATTGAGGGCAAACGAATACGGCTCGCAGCGCGGCGCGCCGAGTGAGTCGGCGATGGTGTGCACCGCGTCGATCGCCTGTGGCGAACCGGCCTTGAAGCTGCGCGACATGGTGTCGGCGCCTTCAGGCTCGACCACATAGACGGCGGTCGTCGGGCTCATCTGCTTGACGGCGCACGCCACACCCGCGCTCAGTCCACCCCCGCCCGTGGCGACGATGACGGCATCGAGCGATGCGCCGGCCGCCGCGATCTGGTCCATGAACTCCAGGCCCACGCCCGCCGTGCCCAGCGCTGTCTTCGGACCCTCGTAGGGGTGCACGAACACGCGGCCCTCCTGTGCCTCGATCTCCTTGACCCGCGCAAAGGCCTGGTGCACGTTGTCGACCAGTTCGACCTCGGCACCCAACTCGCGGCAAAGCTGGACCCGGAACGCATTGGCATTGCGGGGCATCACCACCTTGGCTGTGGTTCCCAGCACCTGGGCGCAATACGCCAGCGAGATCGCGTGGTTGCCGGCCGAGACGCCGGTGACACCACGCCCGAGCGCAGCAGCGTCGAGATCCAGCATCACCGACAAGGCGCCACGTGGCTTGAAACTGCCGGTGCGCTGGAACAATTCCTCCTTAAGCCAGACCCGCGTGCCGGTACCGACCGCCGCGTCGAGCGCCCGGTCCTGCAGCAACCGGATCGGGGTGGTGATGACGCGGTCGCCCAGCCGCTGCCGATTGGCGCGGATGGCGTCCAGGGTAGGGAACTCGAATTCGGACACATGCACGGGATGACCTCGCCTGGTAGGTTGAAGATGGAGTCTGCAGCAGCGCAAAACGACCGAGCTTAGCGCACGCACAGGGCGATCCAGGGATGGTTTCGCCAGGCGACGCAAGCCCGTTGCACAAGTCGTTAAGCTGGCCGACATGCAACCACTGTGTGGCAAAGCCGCAGCGGCACCAAGCACACACCGCAAACCCATGGAGAACGGAAAAATGACCTTCAAGAAGCACGACATCAACTTTGGCCTCGCCGATCGTGTCGCCATCGTCACCGGCGGCGCCCAGGGCATCGGCGAAGCCTGTGTCCGCCGCTTTGCGCGCGAAGGCGCCAAGGTGGTGATTGCCGACCTGGACGCGCAGCGCGGCAAGGCTCTGGCTGACGAAATGGGCGCGACGTTCATGTCCTGCGATGTCGGCGACAAATTCCAGGTGGATGCCGTGGTGGCGCGCAGCGTCGAACTCCATGGCCGCATCGACATCCTCGTCAATAACGCCGGCATCCTGCGCGCGGCCGATTTCCTGGACGTGACCGAGGCCGACTTCGACGCAGTGCTGCGGGTCAACATCAAGGGTGCGTTCCTGATGGGCCAGGCGGTCGCGCGAGAAATGGCAGGTGCGGGCAGCGGCAGCATCATCAACATGAGTTCGATCAACGCCACCGTTGCCATCCCGACCATCGCCAGCTACAACGTCAGCAAGGGTGGCATCAACCAGCTCACGCGGGTGATGGCACTTGCGCTGGCGGACAAGGGCGTGCGCGTCAACGCCGTGGCGCCGGGAACCATCGCCACCGAGATGGCAGCCAAGGCCGTGCTGGCGACCGAGGAGGCCCGTGTCAAGGTGATGAGCCGCACACCGATGCGGCGGCTGGGCGAACCGTCCGAGATCGCCGACGTCGTGGCCTGGCTGGCCAGTGATGCATCCAGTTACGTGACGGGCGAGATCGTCGTCGTCGATGGCGGGCGGATGACCCTCAATTACACCGTCGCCGTCTGACCGCCCAGGTCCCCGGGTTGCGGGCCGCCGCGCCGAAGGCGTCGACAATGTACTCATGAGCAGCCCGCCTCCCTCCCGATTGCCGGACCGCCTGCGCAGGCTGTTGCTGCTGGCCGGTCTCGGCCCTGCGCTGGGCTTGGCGACGCAGAACGGGAGCGCCAACGTCGCGCCCAGCGGCGCCGCACCGGGATTGCGGAGCCGCCTGCGTTTCCCGCGCGACCACGGCAGCCATCCGCAGTCGCGCATCGAGTGGTGGTACATCACCGGCCACACCCGTGTCGGCGACGGCGCCAATGCGCGCGTGTTCGGCTTCCAGCTGACCTTTTTCCGTACCCGGGTCGATGCCACGCAGCAGATGGCGTCGCGTTTTGCGGCCCGTCAACTGCTGTTCGCGCATGCCGCGTTGACCGACGTGTCGGGCAAACGCTTCTGGCATGACCAGCGCATCGCGCGCGCCGGTTTCGACGTGGCGTCGGCATCCGAAAGCGATGCCGACCTGCGTCTGCACGACTGGACCTTGCAGCGGCGCGATGGGCACTACCGGGCCCGTATCCCGGCAAGCGGATTCACCCTGGAGCTGGACTTCACGCCGACCCAGGACCTGCTGCTGCAGGGCGATGCGGGCTGGTCACGCAAGGGACCGCAGGACACGCAGGCCAGCCACTACTACAGCTACCCGCAACTGGCGTTTCAGGGCCATATTGGCGTGGCAGGCAAGCGCCTGCCGGTCAGCGGAGACGGCGCCCGGAACGCCGACGCCCGATTCACACCCTCGCGCGGCGCCGCCTGGCTCGACCACGAGTGGAGCGACAGCCTGCTGCACGCCGACGCGGTCGGCTGGGACTGGCTGGGCATCAATCTGTATGACGGCAGCGCGCTGACCGCGTTTCGCGTGCGCGACAAAAAGGGTGACGCCTTGTGGGATGGTGGATCGTTTCGGCACCCCAAGCTCAACGACGGCGTGCGACCTTATATATTCGGTCGTCGCGAGGCCGTTTTCCAGGCCGTTCGGGCCTGGAAGAGCCCACTCACCAACGCCAGTTACCCGGTCGAGTGGCTGTTGCGCACGCCTGCCGAACATTACGTCCTGCGGGCGCTGATGGACAACCAGGAGCTGGACAGCCGCAACTCGACCGGAGCCGTGTATTGGGAAGGCCTGTGTGACCTGTTCGACAGCCAGCGCCAGCATGTCGGGCGTGGTTATCTGGAGTTGACCGGTTACGCCAAGCCTCTGGTGCTGTAACGACAACACGCCCGTGCATGACCGACAATCGGACCTGCGCGCGCTCCCTGCCGGTGTTCCGGGCACCGGTTCTGGCAGGCGCGTTTCTCCGATTGTTCTGCGAAAACCCTACCCTTCCATGAGTTCTGAACGCGCCAAGGCGCCATCGCCACGATCACTGTCGGGGCTGACACCCTTTTTGCGCCCATACAGGGGACGCATCTTGCTGGCCGCCCTGTTTCTGGTGATGGCGGCCGTGACAACACTGGTATTCCCGCTCGCGCTGCGCAGCCTGATCGACGGCGGCCTGGTGGGTGGCGAAGCCATGGCCGACCCGGGCCAACGGGTGATGTCGCTGCGCAACCATTTCGTCGACCTGTTCGCGGTGGCGGTCGCGCTGGGACTGTTTTCGGCGGCGCGCTTTTACATGGTCAGCTGGCTGGGTGAACGGGTCACCGCCGACTTGCGCAATGCGGTCTACGCCCATGTCCTGCGACAGAGCCCGGAATTCTTCGAAACCACACAGACCGGTGAGGTACTCAGCCGGCTGACGGTCGACACCACACTGGTGCAGACGGTCGTCGGCTCGTCGCTGAGCATGGGACTGCGCAACACCGTGATGGGTTTCGGCGCCCTGGCGATGCTGATCTGGACCAATCCCTATGTGATGGTGCAGGTGCTCGGCATGCTGGTGCTGATCGTATTGCCCACGCTGTGGTTCGGCCGGCGCGTGCGCAGGCTCTCGCGTGCGAGCCAGGACCGCATGGCCGATTCGAGCGCGATTGCCGCCGAGGTGCTCAACGCCATTCCGGTGGTCCAGAGCTATGTCGCGGAGTCGCGCGAGGCGGCCCGTTTCGACACATCGACCAACAACGCTTTCAACGTGGCAGTGCGGCGCTCGCGGGCGCGTTCGGTGCTGGTGGCGTTCATCATCATCGCAACCTCTGCCGCGTTGTTGTGGGGCCTGTACCAGGGCACGCAGGCCGTGATGGCCGGGCGCATCACGGCCGGTCATCTGGGCCAGACCGTGGTCTACGTGATCATCCTGGCGAGTGCGTTTGCAGTGCTCGGCGAGGTCTACGGCGACCTGCTGCGCGCCGCCGGCGCCACCGAACGGCTGATGGAACTGCTCGACACGCATTCGCCGATCCGCTCGCCTGGCGCGCCAAAAGCATCCAGCCAGCCCGCTGCCGGCAGCACCGTGGCATTTGACCAGGTCACGTTCCACTATCCGTCCCGGCCCGCGCAGGCGGCGCTGACCGGTTTCTCGCTCAAAGTGTCCGCCGGCGAAACCGTCGCGCTGGTCGGCCCCAGCGGGGCCGGCAAGAGCACGGTGTTCCAGTTGCTCCTGCGCTTTTATGATCCGCAAAGCGGCACCATCAGCCTCAACGACGTCCCGACGTGCGACCTGGGCCTGGGTGACCTGCGCCAGCAGATCGGCATCGTGCCGCAAGACGCGGTGATCTTCTCGACCAGCGCCCTGGAGAACATCCGCTACGGAAAGCCACAGGCAAGTGATGAGGAGGTCAAAGCGGCGGCGCGGGCGGCATTCGCCGACGACTTCATCCGCCATCTGCCCGAGGGCTACGCCACCTTCCTGGGCGAACGCGGCGTGCGCCTGAGCGGTGGCCAGCGCCAGCGTATCGCGATCGCGCGTGCCATGCTGAAAAACCCGCCGCTGCTGCTGCTGGACGAGGCCACCAGCGCCCTGGATGCGGAAAGTGAACGCATGGTCCAGGCCGCGCTGGAGTCCGCCATGCAGGGCCGGACCACGCTGGTCATCGCGCATCGGCTCGCCACGGTGCAAAAAGCCGACCGCATCATCGTGCTGGAGCAGTCCAGAATCGTTGAACAAGGCACACATGCCGAACTGGTGGCGCGCGGCGGGATCTATGCGAGGCTGGCGGAGTTGCAGTTCGTCGCCTGATACCAATTTGCAATCGATGATTTAGAAACGATTGATCGCGCATTCGTATGATTCTGCGAAGGCCGGGGAGACTCGCTTCAGCAAACCTGACGCGGCAGGCTGCCGCTACTGCAACGTGCCCTTGAGCAGATCCGGCAGGGCCAGTTGCATCACCTCGATGCCCTCTTCCGCCAGCGCCGCAGTCTCCTGCTGTGAGGCCTTGCCGCGGATGCCACGCTGCTCCACTTCCCCGTAGTGGATACGCCGCGCTTCCTCGGCGAATTTCTCGCCAACGTCGTCGGTATTGGCCATGATGCGCCTGGCCATGGCCAGCCAGGCTGCCTGCAGCGCCACCTGCGGGTCTTGCGAGGCCACCACATCGTGCGACGCAGACTCCGACGAGGGCCGCGCGGCATGGCCCAGATTCAGGCGCGGGGCGCTGAGTTTCTTCGTGATCGCGGTGTCGCCGCACATCGGGCAACTAACCAGACCGCGCGCAAGCTGGCTGGTGAAGTCGTCTTCGCAGGCGAACCAGCCCTCAAAGCCGTGGGACTGCGCGCAATGAAGATCCAGCACTTTCATTGGCGGATTATCCCGCAGCCGATGCAGCGCCGTCGGTCTGCCAGTCCAGTACCCATGCCCCGGAGACCAGATTCTGCACCCACAAGGCCGCCGCCACGGTCTTGCCATCGGTCACCCGGCCATCGCGGCACCACTGCAGAAGGTCTGCCGGCGAGACGGTGATCACGTCGAGGAACTCGCCCGCGTCGAGCTGCCGCGGACCGGCTACGAGACCGCGCGCAAACCACAGATCGATGAATTCGGTGGAGTAGGCAACCAAGGGGTGCAGCACGCCCGCATGCGCCCACTCGCTAGCGACAAATCCGGTTTCCTCGCGCAATTCGCGTTGGGCGCACAGTAGCAAATCTTCACTGCCGTCGCGCTTGCCGGCGGGAAATTCGACCACGACCTTGCCGATCGGATGGCGGTATTGGCGCTCCATCACGACCTGCAGCCCATCGGGCCCGTCGATCAGCGCAACAACCATCACGGCGCCGTTGTGGACAACGTATTCGCGCGTCGACTGGCCCCCGTCAGGCAGTCGCACGGTGTCGCGGCGCACCCGCAGGAAACTGCCGTGCAGCAGTTCTTCACCCGAGAGCACCTGTTCGACCAGGTGCCGATCGCCGGTTGGAACCGCCACGCCGCGTTGTTCGGACAAAACCGGTCAACCAGCCATCATGCTGGCCAGTGCACGCGCGCACAGGGCCATCAGACCACCCGGAACGATACCGAGCAGCAGCACCAGGGCCCCGTTGATGGTGAGCACAACACGCACATCGGTCGGGGCTTCAATCGCGGCGGTCTGGGTGGGCGCATCGAAATACATCAGTTTCACGACCCGCAGGTAGTAGAAGGCACCGACCAGCGACATCATCACGGCAAACACCGCCAAGCCGATGTCCACCGCCTGACCGGACGAGATCAATGCCTGCAGCACCGACAACTTGGCGTAAAAGCCGACCATCGGCGGGATGCCGGCCAACGAGAACATGCAGATGGCCATCACCGCGGCATACAGCGGACTGCGCTGGTTCAGGCCGGCGAAATCGGCGATCTCTTCGCTCTCGAAACCCTTGCGCGACAGCAGCAGCACGATGCCGAACGTGGCAAGCGTCGTCAGCACATAGGTGACGACGTAAAACATCGACGAACCGTAGGCGTCGGCAGAGGAGATGGCATTGCCATTGATGACACCCGACATCATGCCCAGCAGCACAAAGCCCATCTGCGAAATGGTGGAGAACGCGAGCATGCGCTTGATATTGGTCTGCGCGATCGCAGCCAGGTTGCCCACCAGCAACGAGCCCACGGCCAGCACCGCGAGCATCTGTTGCCAGTCGATCGCCAGCGGCAACATGCCTTCGACCAGCAACCGGATCACGATGGCGAAGGCCGCCAGTTTCGGCGCGCCCCCGATCAAAAGCGTGACGGCGGTCGGTGCGCCGTGGTACACGTCCGGAATCCACATATGGAATGGCACGACACCCAATTTGAATGCCAGGCCGGCAACCACGAACACAAGACCGAAAACCAGCACCTGGTACCGGATCTGGCCGCTGGCGATGGCTTGTGCAACCTCGTTGACGTCGAGCGAACCGGTGGCGCCATACATCATGGACAGTCCGTACAGCAGGAAGCCCGATGCCATCGCACCGAGCACGAAGTATTTCATGGCCGCCTCGATTGCCTGCACGTTGTCGCGGCGCAGCGCCACCAGCGCATAGCTGGACAGCGTCAACAACTCCAGGCCCAAGTAAATGACCAGGAAGTTATTGCCGCCGATCATGATGAACATGCCCAGCAGGCCAAACATCGCCAGCGTGAAAAACTCCCCACCCCGCAACATGTCGCGCTCGCCGGCATACGGTCGGCCATATACCAGGGTGACCATGACGGCCAGAGTCGCGAAACACTTGAGCCAGTTGCCCATCTGGTCGCTGATGACCAGCTTGCTGAAGCCATACTGGTTCAGGCCGCTGACAGCGTATTCGGCCTGCATCAACGCCACCAGAGCCAAGGTGATCAGGGTCAACACGTACGTCACGGAGCGGACGCGGCTCTTGACAAAAAGATCGACCAAAGTGATCACGCAGGCAAAGGTCAACAGGACGATTTCCGGATAAACCGTGATCCAGCTGTAGTCGTCAATCATGGTCCGGCTTTCTCAATTCAACTTGGACATCGCGACATGCTTGAGCAATTCGGCAACCGAACTGTCCATCACGTCGGTGAAGGGCTTGGGATAGATGCCCATGGCCAGCACGGCGATGGCCAGCAGCGACAACATCAGGAACTCGCGCGCATTGATGTCCGACAGCGCCTGCACGTCCTTGTTGGCGACCGGACCCAGATACACCCGCTTGAACATCCACAACGTGTAGGCTGCACCGAAGATCAGCGCACTTGCCGCCGCCATACCGATCCAGAAGTTGGTCTTCACCGCGGCCAAAATCACCATCCATTCGCCAACGAATCCGGCCGTACCCGGCAAGCCGGCATTGGCCATCGCGAACAACAGCGCAAAGGCCGTGAACTTGGGCATCGTGTTGACCACGCCACCATAACTGGCAATTTCGCGCGAGTGCACCCGGTCGTACAAAACGCCGATCACCAGGAACATGGCGCCCGAGACAAAGCCATGCGCAATCATCTGCACGATGCCGCCCGCCATACCGAGGTCATTGAAGATGAAGAACCCTAGCGTCACGAAACCCATGTGGGCGATCGACGAATAGGCGACCAGTTTTTTCATGTCGGTTTGCACGATGGCCACGAGACCGACGTACACCACCGCGATCAGCGACAAGGCAATCATCAGCCAGGCCCATTCGCGCGCAGCGTCAGGGGCGATCGGCATCGAAAACCGCAAAAAGCCATAAGCGCCAAGCTTGAGCATGATGGCTGCCAGCACGGCAGAGCCGCCGGTGGGCGCCTCCACGTGCACGTCGGGCAGCCAGGTATGCACCGGCCACATCGGCACCTTGACCGCGAAAGCCGCCAGGAACGCGAAGAAGATCAGCGTCTGCGTCGTTGCGTCCAGTGGCAAGGTGTGCCAGGTCTGGATGTCGAAACTGCCACCGGACTTGGTATACAGGAAGATCAACGCAATCAAGAGCAGTAGCGAACCGAGCAAGGTGTACAGGAAGAACTTGAAGGCCGCGTAGATCTTGTTGGGTCCACCCCAGATTCCGATGATCAGGTACATCGGAATCAGCGTTGCCTCGAAAAAGACGTAGAACAACAAACCGTCGAGTGCACAGAACACACCGATCATCAATCCGCTGAGGATCAGGAATGCGCCCATGTATTGGTTGACCCGCTTGGTGATGACCTCCCAACCGGCTATGACCACGATCAGATTGATGAAGGCCGTCAGTGGGACAAACCAGAACGAGATGCCGTCGACACCGAGGTGGTAAGAGACATTGAAACGCTCGATCCACGGCGACTTTTCGACAAACTGCATTGCCGCCGTTCCCAGCTGGAAGCCGTCGTACAACGGCAACGTGACCAGCAAGCTGACCAAAGCGCCGATCAGCGCGATCCAGCGCACGACCGGCGCGTGCTCATCGCGGCCGAATGCCAGCAGTACGACGCCGAAAAAGACAGGCGTCCAGATGGCCAGACTCAGCAATCCCATTTTTGTTCTTCTCCTAGTGGGCTAGCTGCGCCAGACGAAATACGTCATCAGCACGAACACGCCCAGAATCATCGACAGCGCATAGTGGTACAGGAAACCGGACTGCAGGCGGCGCACGATTGCCGAAACCCATCCAACCACCTTCCACGAACCATTCACGATCACCCCGTCGATCAGGGCCTGGTCGCCACCCTTCCACAGCCCGGTTCCGAGCATGCGGGCGCCGCGCGCCAGTACGTTTTCATTGAACCAATCCAGGTAGTACTTGTTCTCGAGCAGGTTGTACAGGGGCTGGAACCTGCTCTTGATGCGACCCGGCAAGGCCGGATTGACCATGTACAGGTAGTAAGACGCAGCCACACCAGCGAGCGCGAGCCAGAACGGCGCCGTGGTCAATGCATGGATCGCCATGCTGAGCGGGCCCTGGAATATCTTGGCCAGCTCGGCGATAGCCGGATGGGCGACCGCATCCACCGAAATGGCGTCCTTGAAAAATTCGCCGAACAGCATCGGGCCGATGGTCATGTATCCGATCACGACCGAAGGTATGGCCAGCAACACCAGGGGAACCCAGACGACCCAGGGCGACTCGTGCGGCGGTTGGTGTGCGCCTGCATGCCCGTGGTGGTGATCGTCGTGGTGCGCGTCCGGATTCTGGTCGAAGCGCTCCTTGCCATGGAACACCAGAAAATACAGCCGGAATGAATAAAAGGCGGTCACGAAAACGCCGGCCAGTACCGCGAAGTGGGCGAAACCGGCGGCCGGCAAGGTACTGAAGTGCACCGCCTCGATGATGCTGTCCTTGGAGTAAAAGCCGGCAAACAGCGGCGTGCCGATCAACGCCAGTGACCCGAGCAGGAACGTGATCCAGGTGATGGGCATGTATTTGCGCAGGCCGCCCATCCAGCGAATGTCCTGGTTGTGGTGCACGCCCATGATGACGGAGCCGGCCGCCAGAAACAGCAGCGCCTTGAAGAAGGCATGCGTCATCAGGTGGAAAACCGCAACGGAATAAGCCGAAGCGCCCAGGGCAACGGTCATGTAGCCCAGCTGCGACAAGGTCGAATAGGCAATCACGCGCTTGATGTCATTTTGGATGATGCCCAGGAAACCCATGAACAGGGCCGTGATGGCACCGATCACCAGCACGAAGTTCAATGCGGTATCGCTGAGCTCGAACAGCGGCGACATGCGGGCGACCATGAAGATGCCGGCAGTCACCATCGTGGCGGCGTGGATCAGCGCCGAGATCGGCGTCGGGCCTTCCATCGAGTCCGGCAGCCACACGTGCAGCGGCACCTGCGCCGACTTGCCCATGGCGCCGATGAACAGGCAGATGCCGATGAAGGTCACCGCGTCGACCTGCCACGCACCGACCTGCAAGCCGAACAGGCTGAACTGGCTCCACACCGTCAGCGTCTCGCCGACCGCATCGGTGGCGCGTGCGAACACCGTGGCGTAGTCGAGCGAGCCGTAGAAGTACAGGACGGCGGCGATGCCGAGCAGAAAGCCGAAGTCGCCGACGCGGTTCACGAGAAACGCTTTCATATTGGCGAATACGGCCGACGGGCGCTTGAACCAGAAGCCGATCAGCAGGTAGGACACCAGGCCCACCGCTTCCCAGCCGAAGAACAGCTGCAGGAAGTTGTTGCTCATCACCAGCATCAGCATG
>Ga0105048_10003358_pt1 | contig 26228 bp, 14 predicted proteins | sample MAT05_FD_78382 | JGI IMG/M metagenome (GOLD analysis project Ga0105048, IMG submission 78382) | Freshwater microbial communities from Lake Fryxell liftoff mats and glacier meltwater in Antarctica - MAT-05 | ecosystem: Environmental > Aquatic > Freshwater > Ice > Liftoff microbial mat | place...
CAGGAAGTCTTATGACGTACGTCTGAAGAAATCCCGTTTATTGCTGTTGCAAAGTCATCCCAACTTTTGCTTCGAATATTTAAATATTGCTGATGAAAGCGGCATGTTGCGCCTGTTTGAAAACCATCAATTTGACTATGTCGTCAATTTGGCCGGGCAGGCCGGCGTGCGCTATTCTCTCAAAAATCCGCGCTCGTATATCGACGCCAATATCACCGGCTTTCTGAATGTGCTCGAGTCCTGTCGACAGTTCGCCGTAAAATACTTGATCTTTGCCTCATCCAGTTCCGTGTATGGCGTCAACGACAAGCTGCCGTTCTCCGAGCACGATGCCGTCGACCATCCCATTTCACTCTACGCGGCCACCAAGCGCTCGAACGAACTGCTGGCTCACTCGTACGCGCATACGTTTGGGATGCCGTGCACGGGTCTGCGCTTCTTCAGCGTTTATGGGCCGTGGGGTCGGCCCGACATGGCCTATTACGCCTTTACGCGAGCCGTTATCGAAGGCACACCCATCGACTTGTTCAACCACTGTCACCACAAGCGCGACATGACCTATGTAGACGAAGTGGCCCAGGCCATCTCACTTTTGCTGGACAAAATGCCCACGGCCCAACCGATGTTGAACGATCAGGATTTGCATCCAGCCAATAGTTTTGCGCCATTCAGGTTATTCAATATTGGCAACCGCGCGCCCATGCAACCCGGCGATGTGTTGGACACCTTTGCCGATACCACCTCGCTCTCTCAAGCGATTGGATTTGAACCGCGCACGTCGGTCGAGGCCGGTCTCGGCTGCTTTGTCGATTGGTATCGGGAGTATCACCGTGTCTAATTAGGTCGCTTCGAGGAGCCATATAAGTCTGGCGAGCTGTCCTGCACAGCCATCACCCGAAATCTCGGCGGCGCATACATGGCAATCTGAGTGAGAAACGAAGAAAATGGCGAAAGCGTTCCGAACTTTTAAGAATGTTCGGAACGCTTTCGCCATTTTCTTCACTTGTGGCGCTCACCGTATGCGGTTTGCGCGATGAGGGCCGACTTTCCAATAGCTCAATTCCATGTCACACCCGTACTCTAAAGTCATAACTGTCGTCCTGAACACCAACCGGCGTGAGGACACCCTGGCCTGCTTCGATTCGCTCGCCCAGAGCACCTACCCCAATTTGCAGAATATCGTGCTCGACAACGCCTCCACCGACGGCTCGGTCGAGGCCATTCGCGCGCGTCATCCCAGCGTCCAGATCCTGTCGCTGCAACAAAACCTGGGCTATGCCGGCAATAACAATGTTGGGATTCAGGCGGCACTGGAGGCCGGGGCCGATTGGGTGTTCGTGCTCAACGAGGACACCATTCTGGCACCCGATTGCATCAGTCAGCTGATGGCTGCGGCCGAAAGTGACCCTAAGATCGGCGTCGTTGGCCCCCTGATCTACCACCACGACGAGCCCACTGTGATTCAGAGCGCCGGCGGCCGCATCACCCCCAGTTGGGACGCCATTCAGCTCGGCATCAACCAGGACGACCGCGGTCAGTTTAGCCAGCCAACAGACGTAGACTACATCTCAGGCTGCGGCATTATGGTGCGCCGGGAGGCCATTCAACAGAACGGCATGATCGACGCGCGTTATTTTTATTATTGGGAAGAAACCGAGTGGTGTATTCGCCTGCATCGGGCCGGCTGGCGGGTGGTGAATGTGCCGGCGGCAAAGTTGTGGCACAAGGGTGTGCAGCGCAACTACAACCCCAAGCCGTCGGTGGCCTACTATGCCGTGCGCAATCGCTTTGCCACGCTGCGCAAACATCAGGCACCACTACAGGCCTGGGCCAAAGCCTCAAGCGAGACCGCTCGCACGCTCATCAGCTATACCCTTCGCCCCAAATGGCGCGCCAAACGCGAATTTCGCGACGCCATGTGGCGCGGCGTGGTGGACTTTGTGCAAGGCCGCTGGGGAAAGATGCCGGCGTGACAGAGAATCGGGTTTATCAAGTTATTAAGGTTGATAAGGTTTGAAGGTAACGAAGGTTAAATTTATCCAACCTGATCCACTTTACGAACTTTACACACTTCGCATACTTCGCATACTTCGCATACTTCGCATACTTCGCATTGAACGACATCACAGGAGAACAGGAAGGCAAGACTATGGCAAACATTTTGGTAACTGGCGGCGCGGGGTTTATCGGCTCGCACGTCACAGAACAACTGGTGAAGCGCGGACATGATGTGGTCGTGCTCGACGACCTGAGCGGCGGCTTTGCCGACAACGTCAACCCCGAGGCCGAGTTCGTGCACGGCAGCATCAACGATGTGGCTCTGGTCGAATCGCTCTTCGACAAGGCTAAATTTGATTACGTCTATCACCTGGCGGCCTACGCAGCCGAGGGTCTGAGTCACTTTATTCGCCGATTCAATTACAACAACAATCTCATCGGCAGCATGAACCTGATCAACGCGGCCGTGAATAGCGGCGTGAAATGCTTTGTGTTCACCTCGTCGATCGCGGTCTACGGCGCCAGCCCCGAACTGCCCATGCGCGAAGCCACGGTGCCGCATCCCGAAGACCCGTATGGCGTGGCCAAACTGGCCGTCGAGATGGATCTGGCCGCGGCCAAATCCATGTTCGGCATGGACTACATTATTTTCCGGCCGCACAATGTCTATGGCGAGCGCCAGAATATCGGCGACAAATATCGCAACGTCGTTGGCATCTTCATGAACCAGATTTTGCAGGGCAAGCCGATGACGGTGTTCGGTGACGGCCTGCAAACCCGCGCTTTCAGTTATATCGGCGATATGTCACCGATCATGGCCGAGGCGATTGATGTTCCCGCTGCGCGCAATCAGGTGTTCAATATTGGGGCCGACCAGGACTACAGCGTGAAAGAGCTGGCCACCAAAATTGCCCATGCGATGGGCGTCGAGCCAAACATTGCGTGGATGCCTGCCCGCAACGAAGTGATGCACGCCTACAGCGACCACAGCAAAGTCCGCGACATTTTTGGCGAGCACAGACTCCATTCGCTGGAAGAAGGCTTGGCCGAGATGGCGGGGTGGGTGAAGCAGCACGGCGCGCGTGCCAGCAAGAAGTTCGAGGGGATCGAAGTCGAGAAGAACTTCCCAGTCGCCTGGTTGGCTTAGATCAAAATATAGCTTAGCCTTCATCTTTTTTCAGCTTTCACCTATTACAGGTTTACGTTTAATCATCGTTATTCAAAGGACCCAACGACAACATGTATGTGCTCTACGCCGACAACGCCAACACACTGAAGCAACGTTCACAACTTTTCGATCAACACTTCGAACCCGTGCTACAGCGGATCGAAGCCGCTTACCGAGCCGGCAAGGTGCCTGCCAATCTGCTGGAAATCCCGGAGTATTTGCTCGTCTGTCGCTGGCCCTTCCGTAAATTGGAATACTCGCTGGCCCTGGATGTATTGCTCAATCATCTGAAACCCGGCGACACCTATCTGGATGCCGGCTGCGGCGCTACCCCTCTGGCCTACATCCTGGCTGGCCGCGGCGTAAAGGCCACCGCCATTGATGGCAACCCCCGTCTCATCAAAGATCTGATTGCATTTCGGCCTCAGGATGTGTATGGCAGCGATGTCACGCTGGAGCATCAGGATCTCACCCACCTGACCTATGCCGATAACACATTTAATGCCGTGTCGTGCATCTCGGTGGTCGAGCATATTCCGGCCCCGCTGGACCAGGATGCCATCCAGGAGATGCTGCGCGTGCTGAAGACCGGCGGCCTCTTCATATTGACTCTGGACTACCGCCCCCCCATGCCGACAACCAACAATGGCGATCCGTCGAGCAAACTGGGTTACTACATTAAACGCACCGCGAATCTGGTTCGCGATGGCAAGGTCAGTGAAGTGTTTCAGGGCCTGAATCGCAAACTGGCGGCACAGCAAGTGGTGCAGGCGGGCAAAGCCCGGCACGCCCGCAGCGGCAATCAAAACTTTGAGATTGCGCACCTGACACAGGACATCGAGCCGTTGCTGGCCGGCGAGTTCGTTTCCAACTCGTTTGGCTATTCCACCGATCTGCATTCGGTGACCAGCGAAGATGCCTATAAATTCTGGCAGTTGGACGGCATCTACAACACCGCCAACGTGTCCAATGTCACCAGTGCCGGCACCTATCGGCCCATTCTGCCGGTCGCATTTGTGATCAAAAAGCCGTGAAAATAGGCATCGACGTCCGCTACCTCTCACACGGCATCATGGGTGGCGTGCGCAACTACGTGGCCCATTTCGTCTCGTCACTGGTCGAGATTGCAGGCGCGCACGAGCTGGTCTTGTACGCCGACACGAAGGTGCCGTTTGAGTTGGATGCGCAGAAATTCCCGTCCAATGTGACCTTGCGGCTGTTGCCATATCACAACGCACTGTCCAGCCTGCAACTGGATTTTGGCCTGGGCCGGGTGATGGCCCAGGACCGCATCGAAGTGGCCCACTTTCCAGGCAATTACGGCTTCGCACCCAAACACATTCGCACCATCATCACCCTGCACGACGCGATCAACGTAATGCCGCTGCGGCGCATCATTGGCGATGGGGGCAGCCGGCGCAGCCCGCGCTGGATCGCGATGATGGCCTACCTGCACTTTTGCAGCACCCAGGCGGTGAAACGGGCCGATCTGTTGCTAACCGTGTCCGATCACGCCCGACAGGACATTGCGCGCACAAGTAGGTTTGATCTGGCGCGCATCGTGGCCGTGCCGCATGCACCAACCCAGGACATGCGCCGCATGAGTCTGAGCAACGCCGAAGATCGGCAGACGCTGGAAGCCGTGCGAGCAAAGTATGAATTGCCGCCCCATTTTGTAGTGGCCGATGGCTTGAAGAACCCGGCCGTGTTAGTTCGAGCCTGGCGGTTGCTATCACCAGCACTGCGCCAAAACCGCAAGCTGGTGTTCTTCTCGCGCCACGAGCCGCTGCGAGTGGTGCGCGAAGCGGTTCAGGAAGGGATCGCCCTATTGCTCAACCGGCCGCCGCGCAAGGATCTGGTGGCGCTCTATAACATGGCCGATGCCTTTGCATTTCCATCCTGGTTCGAGGGGTTTGGCATCCCTGTGCTCGAAGCCATGGCCTGCGGCGCACCCGTGATCGCGTCTGATCGTTACTCGATTCCTGAGGTGGTGGGCAATGCCGGGTTGGTGGCCGATGCCGAGGATGAGCACGGATTTGCGCGGCATCTGACCGCGGTATTGAGCTCGGAGGTGGAGACCCATCGCCTCCGCCAGCTGGGGTTCGCCCGGGCGGCGCAGTTCTCGTGGCGCGACACCGCTCAGCGCATTTTGCACTGCTACGAACAGGTGGGACAGATGAAATCGGCCAGCACAACGCCGTTGCCGTCTCGATCGGCCGTTTGACGTGCAAAATGTTTAGATGCTCAGGTTATGAAAACTGACAGACCGGCAACACGTAAAATGGATATTTCCTTTAGGGGGAATACGCCATGTTGTTGTCTGTGCTTGTGCCTTGCTATAACGAAGAAAAGACGATCCGAGAGATTCTGGAGCAGGTTCGCGCTGTGAATCTGGACAAGGAAATCATCGTGGTAGACGATCATTCGAAAGACCGTTCGCCGCAGATTCTTGCCGAGATGGCCGCGCTCGACCCACGGCTCAAAGTGATTATTCAGCCGGCCAACCGTGGCAAAGGGGAGGCGATTCGGACCGCGTTGGCAGCGGCCACGGGCGAGATTGTGGTCATTCAGGATGCCGATTTGGAATACGACCCGAATGACTATTACGAGCTGATTAAGCCGATAGTGACCGGCAAGGTGGATGTGGTGTTTGGAGCGCGGTTTCTGGGCCGGCACACGGGCATGTATTTCTGGAACGCCGTCGGCAACAAGTTCCTGACGTTCATGACCAACTTTTTGTACAACTGCTGGCTCAGCGACATGGAGACCTGTTACAAGGTGATGCGGCGCGACATTATGAACAGTCTGTATCTCAAGAGTAACGATTTTCGGATTGAGCCAGAGATTGCGGCCAAGGTGCTACGGCTGGGATACCGGGTGTATGAAGTGCCCATCAGCTATAACGGCCGCACCTATGAAGATGGCAAAAAGATTCGTAAAAGCGATGGTCTAAAAGCCATCTGGACATTATTACAACTGGTGCGCTGGCGTGGTGAAGCGCCGCGTCTGGCACCGATTGAGCCATCAGCAGCCGAGCTGGCATTGGCGGCCGCGCGCGACTATTCGCGCACCACTGCACAGCCTTAAAACAAAAAAATTAGCTCAGATACGCAAGGTCAGGTCTCACGCATGAACATTCCGTTTGCTCAACGTTTCGCAACCCGCGTCCTATCACACGCGCCACGCTCGCCCAAGACTCGCACCTGGGTCACGCTGGTGGTGACCGCAGTCTGCATCGGGCTTGCCATCGTGATGAGCCGGGTGCTGAGCGATCCCACCAGCCGGTTGAATCCATTATTGCTGTTGGGCGGAGTGGCAGGTTTGGTCGTGATGCTGGCCTGGTATAGCTTTGGCCGGATCCAACATGCGCTGTGGGCGCTCGCCTTATCCGGCGCCACCTTGAACTTCATCGCCATCGGCACCGGCACCGAGAGCAAAGTGGTGCTGAGTCTGGTGATCTTCATTGTGCTACTGACGGTGTGGCTGATGAATAGCCTGCTCAATCGCGTGCCGTTGTTTCGATCATCGCCGGTCAATGTGCCTATTTTTGCGTTCATTGCCGTCAATCTGATCTCGTACGGCTGGTCATTCGCCATGCGCGACCCCCTGGTCGACAGCGTGTTACAGGCCTGGCCCCGATTTATCCTGGCGCAGGCGGCCGGGTTGGGCATGAATATTTTGCTGCCGTTGTTGTGTCTGGTCGTCGTCAGCACCATCCGCGAAGAGCGTTGGATGCGCGGGCTGGTCGTGATCATGCTGTTTCTGGCCGGCTTGAACGCGGCTTCCAAGATTTTTAACCTGCCCATTGAGCCGCTTTTGAAGAACGGCAGCAAGGGCCTGTTCGTCATGTGGGGTGGCGTGTTTGCCTACGCCCAGCTTTTGTTCAATAACGAATTGAGCCTGCCGCGCAAGGGCATCTGCGCCGTCATTCTGGTGGGCATTTTGTATTACTACGGCATTACCCAGACCCTGTGGCTGTCGGGCTGGCTGCCGCTGGGCGTGGGGATTGCCGTGATCACCTGGTTCCGCAGCAAGAAACTATTTGTAACCATGGCGGTGATCGTCCTGGTTTATGTGGCCATCGATTTCAATGATCTGTATGCCAAAATCTTCCAGTCCAATGTGGACGAGGGCGGCCTGGGCCGGCTGGACATTTGGCGGCTGAATCTGGGACACGTGGCCAACCACTGGCTGTTTGGGATGGGACCGGCCGGCTATGCGCTGTACAACATCTTCTACCACCCCACCGAAGCCCGCTCCACCCACAATAACTACTTTGATGTGCTGGCCCAAACCGGCGTGGTCGGCCTGTTGATCTTTGTCTGGCTGCTGATTCGATTTTTGCAGGTGGGTCTGAATACGCGGGCGGCCGTGGCCAACCAACTCGATTTCAAGGAAATGCTGGCCAACGCCACCCTCGGCGGTCTGTTCGGCACCATCGTCGGCATGGCGTTGGGCGATTGGGTTTTGCCGTTTGCATTTAACCAGACCATTTCAGGTTTTGACAACGCACTCTACACCTGGCTGTTCCTCGGCTGCATGGTGAGTTTGTATCTTTCGCTCCACCGAACAAACCCCTCAAAGGCCGCAACAACGCCGAAATAAACATCAAAAATACGGTGTTATTCGCATGATTATTCACTTCTCTAAGTGTTTTCTTATCATCCTCTTCTTGAGTTACGAGAACCTCTCTCTATACTGTCCGCCTAGGCTAGCCCAAAAGGGTAGCCGATCTGCAACTGACTAAGGCATTAAGTAACTAGCATTTCAGCCATAGTTGCCGATCAACGACTGAGTGCGCCGCTGAACCGCACGCTTGAGTTGGCTCCATGCCGCTTGAGTGGTCGCAGGAACAGCTCAGCGGCAGCCTTAGCCTGTCACACATCCAGCCCAAAATCGCCCCAACAGGCACCTCGGGGTTCTTCGCACTCCAATCAACTGGATTCAGATTCCACAAGGTTCTAAAGGAGGACGTTAGTGAGATTTTTCTTGCGCGCCAAGGCGGTTTATGCCGTCATCATTCTGGCGCTCTTGGCAACAACATTTGTGCTGCCGACCGCCATCGCCGCACAAGCCGCAGACCCGCCGTCTGTAGCGCCCAATGCAGTCGATGCGCCGGCGGCTCAACTTTCCACTTATCTACCGCTTGTGATGTCGGCGGTGGATGCCCCAGCGGCGGCGCCCACCCGCACACCGAGCGCAACCGCGGTCGGCCCCACGCGAACGCCCGGCTCCAGCCCAACTCCAGGTGGTCCTACTCAGACGCCAGTGGCCGGTCCCACATCGGCCGTGCCTACACCCACCCCAACCCGTGGAACGCCTGTGCCGCCGCCACCGACTGGCCCTGCCCAGGACTGGCCGCAATTGGGCCGCGATGCACAGCGCACCAATGCTTCCAGCGTTCAGGTGGATCCGCCCTATTGCTATGCCTGGAAGTGGTATGAAGTCGCCTTTGCCTCGCGCGTGCAACCGGTGATCGCCAACGGCTACTTTTACATCGGCGCGTTGAACGGCGTGTTATATGCCCGCAATGCCACCACCGGCGAACTGATCTGGTCATACAAAACCAATGGAGCCTTGCGCCATTCTGCCGGGGTCGCCGCCGATATTGTCGTGGTCAGCTCGCATGACGGATCCACCTATGCCCTGAACGCCAAAACCGGCGCGCTGGTGTGGAAGGCCGACACGGGCGCGAGCATCACCGCCCCGCTCATGGACACGACCCGCAATTGGACGTATGTGGCATCGACCAACGGCAAGCTGTTTGCGTTGGACCTGGCCACCGGCGCTGTCGAGTGGACCTATGACTCAAAAGCCCCGATCCTGACCTCGGCATCGCTGAGTGCCGACGCCCAAACGCTCTACTTTGGCAACGAAGACATCAAGGCCATTGCGCTGAACGCCGGCACAGGCGCGTTGAAGTGGGAGCAAAAACTGCAAGGCCAAAGCCTCACCGATCGCTACCCGGTCGTGCTGGGGGATGCTGTGATTTATCGCTCGCAACCCATTAATTTCTTCCACACCCTGCTCCAGACCGAGGGCGATGAGGTGATGGACGCAGCAGGCAGTGTTGCCAGCACCATCGACGCCGATTGGGCCAAGGTGAAGCCGCAGATTCTGAATCATCTGAACGCAAAGCCGTGGCAGCAGACCTTCTTCGTGCTGAATGCCAGCGACGGCAAATCGCGTGGCACGGCCCCGATGCTGTATACCTATGGCAACCAGGACACCCCCAATGTGCCGGTCGTGATCTCGGGCACCAACGGGGCTCAGGCCTATGTCACCTATCGCGCTCGCAAAGGCATTCAGACCGACAACCCCACGGTGCATGTCACGACCCAGTATGACGCCGAGCTCGGCGCCATGAATATGAGCAGCCTCGACATCACCGGCCTGACCGAAAACGTCAAACTGACGGGTGTTGGCGAATGGCGCATGACCAGCGACGAGCCGGCCATGCTGACCAGGGGCGGCAACATTCTGTGGATCGACAGCTGGGAGCGGCTGGGTGGATTTGATACCGCCCGCAAGGTGCACAATCACGCCGGCGCCATCGGCAACCCGGCTCCCGGCTGCAATGAACTGTGCGGGGGTTCGGATCGGCCCTTCTTCCCGCTCAGTGGCAGCGGCCCCTCATGGCCCTTCCCGGTCACCCTCGTAGGTGAAGGGTTCTCCCGTGGCGGCGCAGTCATCGCCAACAACATGGTCTATTGGGTGGTGAATGAGTCCGGCATCGGTGCCTACTCCCACCAGTCCAGCGGCTCATGTGCTCCACCCAATGTCTATGGGCCAACGGCCGCCTCTGGCCCAACGCCAGCCGAAGCGCCGTCCAGCCAGCCTCAGAACCGCGCCCTGGCCGAATATGTCACCCTGGATCTGACCACGCCCAAAGCCAGCCCGCCCGCCGATCTGGTACAGCGGGTGCAGGCAGAAGTGCGCGCCATCGTCACCTCTGGCGGCCACCTGATGCCGTTCTATCTCGAGCGCGGCTTCAGCAAAACCGATGTGTGGCCGCCCGGCGATGCCACCGGCAAGGACACCCTGCCTGGAATTGCCTTCACCTCACATGGCAGCGTGTATTGGTTCGATCCCGGCGAGTTGCTCTACACCCTGGCCATGGCCTATCCCTACCTGGATGCCACCTTGCAGCAACAGGCCAAGACGTATGTGGCGGCCGAGATGGCACGCTATTCGCCGCTGGATCGCCTGCCCTATAACGACACCGCGGCCGATTGGTTGCGCACCGGCATCCCTCGCGAGCGATATGACATTCCCTTCCGCAAAGACTTGAGCAACTGGCCCAGCGTCAAGGAAAACCTGGACACGCTCTATGGCCTGTGGTTGTGGTCCAAAAACACCGGCGATTGGTCTTATGCGTGCAGCAATACCAGCCAGGTCAAGGCGCTGTATAACGAAACAAAGGGCAACCTGCGCTACTACGCAGATCTATCCGGCCTGATCGGCTATGCCCGTCTGGCACAGGGTCTGGTGACGCAAAGTTGCGCGGGATGGACAGCGGCCGATGTCACCGCCGCCCAACAGACCGCCGTCAGCGGCCTGACCACCGGCCTCAACTTCACGGCCTATCGCGACCGGGCCAAGGGCGACTACCTGGACCCGCGCGACAAGAATACCGGCTGGTCACTGCCTGTGTTCTTCGGCCTCACCCCCGAAGTCGGCCTGTATCTCAGCGAGAAGTTCAATGATGCCGCCCGCGAGGAAGTGCTGAGCAAGCAGAGCAGCACGGCCATGCCGCAGTGGTATTTCACCAAGGGCGGCGTGCAGGGTGAGGAGGGCGAAACCTCATACCTGGGCCCGCAAACAGCCTGGTCGCACTTCCTGGCCCGCGCCTACATCACCAAAGACGCGAATGCCACCTTGCGCAAGTGGCTCGACCGGCCGTGGGCCAAGGGCGATCTCTACTCCATCCAAAAGATCGTCGCGGTGATTCAAGCACCCTAAGAAGCGGCTGGCTGATGGCTGATGGCGGCTAGCTGCCTTCAACCAGCCGCTTCTCCTCTCACTCAAAACCGCCTTCGATTTTCAGGATCGAAGGCGGTTTTTGGGTTGTCCGCCGACAATAATAGAGCGGAAGGTGCGCTCAACCAGCCGCTCATGGCCCAACGTCTACTCCAAATACCAACATGAAGCCAGATCTCTCCATCATCATCCTGAACTGGAACACGCGCGACCTGCTGGCGCAGTGCATCGATGCCATCGGCCAGCACATCGGCAGCCTCACACACGAAATTGTGGTGGTGGACAACGCCTCGACCGACGGCAGCCAGGCCATGCTGCCGAGTCGCTATCCGCAGGTGCGCCTGATCCAAAATGCGGGCAATGTGGGCTTTGCGGCCGGCAACAACCGTGGCATGCGCGAGAGCAGCGGCCGCTATGTGTTGCTGCTCAATACCGACGCATTTATCACCGATGGGGCGCTACAGGCCATGCTGCAACTGGCCGACGCCCAACCCAAAGCCGGCCTGGTGGGCGCGCACCTGCGCAATGCCGATGGCAGTTTTCAAGCCTCATTCACCCCATTTCCAACCCTGTGGCGCGAGTTTCTGATTCTGTCTGGGACTGGCCGCATGCTGCATGGTGCCAACTTTCCCAGCGCCGGCCCCGAGGTGGAACCTGGCCCACAAGTGGTGGACTATGTGGAGGGTGCGGCTCTGCTGGTCCGGCGCGAGGCGTTTGAGCAGGCAGGGGGTTTGGACGAGGGCTTCTTCATGTATGCCGAGGAAGTGGACTGGTGTTTTAGCCTGCGCAAGGCCGGCTGGCAGGTGTGGTACCAACCCGCCGCCCGCATCATTCATCTGGGTGGCGGCAGCAGCAAAACCCGCCGCACCGCTCGCGAGGCCGATCTCTACCGCAGCCGGGTGCGCTTCTTCCGCAAACACTACGGCACTGCGGCAGCGACCGGTCTGAAAGGTCTAATTTACGGCTCGGTATTGGCCAAGCAAGCCGCGCACGGTGCATTGCGTCTGTTCAGCGGCGGCAAACGTGGCCGGCCGGTGACGACGTTGCAACAGCTCAAAGGCTTGTGAAGCGATTTAACTCAGCACACGATCCCCTCCGACTCCGCCCGCTTGGGCTGCTCGCTTGTATCGTGTGTTTGCTGACGGCCTGCACCCTGCCCAGCCCGCTCGCCTCCGCCCGGCTCAATCTCGCCGCAGCACCCGCGGCTCCGGCCATCAGCGAGATTCTCATCAATCCGCCAGGCAACGGCCTCGGCGTCTATGACAAGTTTGAGGTGCAATTCAAGGTTCGCACCACGGCGACCCAGCTCGACCTGCCATTCGATGCAAAACCACCGCCCGGTGTTTTGCCTGGCACAGGCATTTCGGTCGATGGCTTGTTTAGCCGGGACAACTGGGCCACAACCGTGGTGCAACCGGCCTTCCTGTATCAGCCCTACACCCACACGCTGCGCACTGCCGACACTGAGCAACGGGATCATCGTGTGCCCAATGGCGGCCCACGCTGGATGGTTCGGTTTGCGCCACAGCAGGCCGGCACATGGATGTACAGACTGCGCGCCACCGATGCCGGCGGCAGCAGCATAGTCAATGCCGGCAGCTTCACCGTCGCCGGGCCATCACGCAATCTCAACCGGCAACGTGGCTTCCTGCGCGTCAGCCAGACCGACCGGCGCTACTTCGAGTTTCAAGATGGCTCGCCTTTTATTGGCGTGGGTTTCAACAGCGCGTTTGATGACAGTGCCGAGGCGGACCGGCGGCTGCAAACCTACGCCCAAAACAAAATCAACTTGTTGCGGGTGTGGCTGAGCGGGGCCGGCATCAATGGCTCACACTGGACGTCGTGGGCCTACCACGGCGCATCGGTGAATTATTTGCCAGCCACTCACCTGGACGTCGACACCACGTTTAACGGGGCCGACGTGTCGCTGCGCCTGGATCGCGAGGTGCCGTGCCTGTTCACCGATTTCTGGCAGGGGCGCGTGCCGGTGCAACCCAACACGGCCTATTCGGTGTCGGCGCGGGTGAGGATGGAAGGTGTGGAAGGTGTCGAGGGTGTCGAGGGTGTCGAGGGGGTCGAGGGGGTCGAGAATGCCGGGGGCGGTTTCGCGGTGAAGCAGGGCGGCTGGTTGGATGAAACCTGTACCGACCCTGCCGTTGGCAACATCATCATTCAGCCGCGCTCCGGCTCAACGGGCTGGATCACCCTGACCGGCACCTACCAAAATGGGAATGCCGACTGGTTGGGGTATCTGTATCTGGCGTTGCAAAACAGCGGCAAACAAAAAAATATTCAAGGCCAGGTCTTTGTGGACGAAGTGCGCATGTGGAGGCAGGACGATCCTGACCGAGTGAACATTCTGCGCGAGCCCAACGCCAACGCCCACGAATATTTTGACCCGCTGAATGCGGCCGTGTGGGATGACATCGTTACCTCTGCCGAGAAAACCGGCGTCTACCTCAAGCTCGTCATCGATGAAAAGAACGAGTGGATTCGCAACCACCTCGGCCCAGACGGCCAGATGATCCGCCCAGCAGATATGGCCGCCAGCGAGGACACCAGCAACAACGATAACTTTTACGCCGCACCCAACACCAAAGTGCGCTGGCTGATGCAGGCCTGGTGGCGCTACCTGATTGCGCGTTGGGGTTACAGCACGGCCATTCACTCGTTCGAGCTATTAAATGAGGGCGATCCGTACAACGGCCAGCACTACGATCTTGCCAATGCCTTCGCCCGTTATATGCACCAGAACGACCCGGCCCGGCATATGGTGACGACGTCGTTCTGGCACTCATTTCCCGGCAGCGAGTTCTGGGCGGGCAGCGAGATGGACTATGCCGATTTGCACGCCTACATCAGCACTGGCTGGGGCAAGACAGCGTCCTTTCTGGATGCGACGCATCTGGAGACCCGGCCCCAACACGTGCGCAGCGGCACTAGCGCAGCCAGGATTGCCGGCAACAACCGTGACGCCATTGAGCTGGGGCCGCGCGGGCTCATCCTGCGCGGCAAGGGCACATGGACGATCCGCTATTGGATGAAAGCCAGCAACCTCACGGCCACCTGCGGCTACGGCACCACCGGCAGCCAGGTGCGCCTACGCTGGCGCATCGACGGTGGAAGCTTCTCCGGTGGGCATGAGGGCATCGTGCCACCGCAGGCCGAGGGCAAAGATTTTGTGTGCACGTCGCCGGGTGGCAGCTTCGCTTGGCAGCAATTTAGTAGCGAAATTGACACACACGGCCAGCCTGTGAATTCACAATACCAACTGATGCTCAATGACGATCAAGCGCATGCGTTCTCCCTTAGCCTGGAAAACAGCAACGGCATCGGCGGCACCGCCTGGGTGGATGATGTGCAAATTGTGAGTCCTGATGGGCGCGTGGCCAGAGTGGTGGGCGAGTTCGACACGACGCCGATGGACGAGGACACCGCCTGGTACAACCGCGCTTATGGCGAGGTGCACGGCGCGCAGAGCCTGTTGGGGGCCAACATGCCGCTGGTGCGCGGCGAGGCCGGTCTGGACAAAAACGGCCAATTTGACCCAGACTTGCTGCGTGATGTGGATGGCGTGTGGCTGCACAACAATGTGTGGGGACAGGTGAATGCCGGGGGCATGCTGGACTTGTTCTGGTGGGCAAGCGAGACGATAGACCGATTCCACGGACGTTATGCGCCGTTGTATAACATTTTTGCAGCCTATCGCAGTTTTATGGCTGATGTGCCACTGAATAATGGTCAGTATGTCGACGCCGGTGCGCAAACCTCATCGGCCCAATTGCGGGCCTGGGGACAACGCGATGATGTCAATGGCCGCATGCATTTGTGGGTGCAAAACACGGAACACACCTGGAAGCGCGTGGTGGCAGGGCAATCCATCAAACCAGTCACCGGCACGATCACGCTAGCTAATGCACCCGGCACCTACACAGTGACCTGGTGGGACACGCGCAGTGCGGCTGGTCGCATGATTGCAACACAACAAGCGGTCGCGAATAGCCGGAATGAACTGGTGCTGCAATTGCCAAGCTTACTAGCCAATGATGTAGGTTTGAAATTGCTGAGAAATAGTAAGATGAAATAATTTTGGATCTAAGCCATTCGACTGAATAATCGGGCGATGCAAACGCAATTTCACAACACCGCTTTAATGACGATTGATCACACGCCCCAAACTAAAATCAACAAATTGAATATATGTAGGTTGGAATGTCCGCTTTTGCCCTAAACGAACTCGAAGTCAAGGTTGCTCACCTGCGTTCGCAGCAAAGCCATTCCGTTGAATTTGGCGAAGCCTTAAATGAATTGGCTGAGGCTTATTTGGGGTTGGACGCAGCAAAAAGCTTACAACTGAGCCATGAGGCCTATCACAAGGCTGTGGCGCTGGATAGTGCTGCCTTGCAAGCGGCCAGCCTGTGGAAAATTGGCTGGCTTTCGGTGGTGTATGGTCAAAACATCCAAAGCCTGTCCTATCTGACAAAGGCTCAACAGCTGGCCCGACACATCTCCGACCCCGCGCTCGAAGCCAGGATCGCATACGGCATGGGTGTTGCACACGGCATTCTGGGCAACTATGCCGAGGCGCTGCAAAATCGTTTGCGTGCATTGGAACTGGCGCGCCAACTGGGTCTGCGCGGATTGGAAGCGGACTGTCTCGATGCTATCGGCAGCGAGTATGCCGAGATTGGCGACCACGATCAGGCCCTCAGCCGCTACTCCACGGCGCTCGATATTTACCGCGGGTTGAACAGCCCGCGAGAGCCGTATGTGCTGGCCCACATTGCCGAGAATTGCATGGGCTTGCAGGATTTTCCACAGGCTTTGCACTACGCCCAACTGGCGCTGAACGTATCCCAACGATTGAGCAGCAGCTGGCGCAGATCCCTGCCCCGGCCCCCTGAAAATGTGCAGCCCGCGATCTACGAGCCCATCCTCCTGCGCGTGCTGGGCCGCGTGCATTTGGGTTTGGAGAATGGCAAACGGGCGCTGCAATATTTTGAGCAGGCGCTCAAAGGCTATGAAGGCGAGGCTGCGACAGTCAACAGTCATGTGCCGTGTGCGCATGAGTATCTGATGCTGCGCTTGGAGATCGGTAAAGCGCATGTGTTGCTGCAAGACCCCGGGCAGGCCGAACGCATTTGGGGAATGACACTGGTTCAGGCGCAACAAAACGCAGTCCGGCCAGTGGAAATGCATCTGCATGATTTACTCTATCAATTTCATCGACAAGCCGACCGGCCCCAGGTTGCATTACTACACCACGAGTCCTGGCTGATGTTGAACCAATCTATTTTTACGGCCGAAACCGATCGCCGAATCAAATTACTCAAGGTCACCCACGAAACCAGGGAAGCGCAACATGAGGCCCGGGTATTGCGCCTCAAAGCGACAGAGCTGGAGCAGATTGTCCAGACCCGCACTCACGCACTGGAGCACGCGCAAATCGAAATGCTAGAGCGGCTGGCTGCCGCGGTCGAAGCTCGCGATGCGCCGACGGGCAGCCACATCAAACGGGTTGGCACGCTGTCCGTGGCTTTGGCCCGCAAGATGGGGCTTGAAGAGGAGCTGGTCGAGATGATTCGGCTGGCCGCGCCTTTGCACGACATCGGCAAAATCAGCATCCCAGACCATATTTTGTTCAAGCGCGAAGGACTGTCCCCGCAAGAGTCTCAGATCATGCGCGACCATACCCTCATCGGGGCCAGAATGCTGTCGCAAGGAACCTCCAGACTCATTCGAATGGCCGAGATGATCGCGCTGTCGCATCATGAATATTGGAACGGCGCCGGCTATCCCCATCAGCTGGCTGGCGAACAAATTCCGTTGCCCGGCCGCATTGTGGCGGTGGCCGATGCGTTTGATGCGATGATTAGTAAACGGCCCTACAAGCTGGCCTACACATTGCCCAGAGCGCTGGAAGAAATTCTGCGTTGCGCCGGCACCCAGTTTGATCCCAAGGTGGTGGCCGCTCTGGTGGAATGGGTCGAATCTCGAAATTCGGCCGGGCTGGCTTTGTAGCGGCTGCTGTGCTGAATTGATTTCGGAGTTTAAATAGGCTCACTGGCTTATTAAAGCAGGCCGGTTTCGTGGGCCCACGTATATTCTTCTTGATGTCTGTAAATGACCCTCATGCACAAAATATTGTCTTCCTTTGGACTCGAATTCGTGTGCTGCCTGATTTTGCTGACGGGTTGTTTGCCGGCAACACGGGCCGTGCAATCGAATAGGCCTGTTGTGGTGGCCACTGCCGGCCCGCTGATCAACACAACCCTGGTGCAGTTGGAAGCGCCGACCGCTCCACCCCAGCAATTTACAGGGCTGGAGCTGCGGCTCACCACCCCCTTAACGGTGACCAATCCATTCGATCCGGGTGAAGCCGATGCATGGGTGCGCTTTGTGCATGCGCGCGGCACCTTGCGCGTGCCTGTGTTTTCGATGGGGCAGGCGGGTTGGCGGGCGCGCTTCACCCCACCCTATGCCGGCCCCTGGACGGCCCAGGCGGAGTGGCGCCGAGGCACCACCTGGGTCGCGAGTGCGCCGGTGAGCTTCATCGCGGCACCGGCGTCAACCTCAAGTGGCCTGCCTCGCGGCTTTGTGCGCGTCCATCCCCAAAACCCGGGCTATCTGGCATTTGAAGCGGGCCAGACCTTTTTGCCGATTGGCCTGAACCTGGGTTGGTGGCGGGACAACGCCGTGTCGGATTACCGGCGTTGGTTCGATGCGTTGCAGGCCAACGGCGGCACTGTCGCGCGCATCTGGATGGCCTCGTGGTCGTTTGGGCTGGAGTGGAATGACACCGGCCTGGGCGATTACAGCCGGCGCATGGACCGGGCCGCAGCGCTGGATGAAGTGGTGCGAATGGCCGAGGCACGCGGCATCTATCTCATCATCGTGTTGCTAAACCACGGCGCGTTCAGCCTCACCACCAACAGCGAGTGGGCCAGTAATCCCTATAACGCGGCGCTGGGCGGACCCAACGCATCGCCGCGAGATTTTGTCACCGACGCCACATCGCGCGCGCTGTTTCAACGGCGTTTGCGCTACATCGCCGCGCGCTGGGCCTATTCGCCCCATGTACTGGCCTGGGAGTGGTGGAACGAGGTGGAGCTGACGGCCATCGACACACGCGTGCTACAGCCGTGGATCACGGAGATGACGGCGGCGCTGCGGCAGTTCGACCCGTATCAGCATCTCACCACCATCAGCTATGCCGGGGATGGCGACCCTGCCATCTGGGGCATGCCCGAGATCGACCTGCTGCAGCGGCATGAATATTCGCTGGGTGAGCCCAAGTGGTTTAAGCCGGTGCCAAACTTGAACACGTTGCAACGCATCCCGGCCAACATTCACAAGCCATTTTTGTTTGGCGAGTTGGGTGCATCGCCGGCCGGCGAGACCGACACCCCGGCCGGCCGGTTGGGCATCCATTTGCACAACGGCCTGTGGGCCAGCGTGTTCAACGGCTACGCCAGCACGGCGATGTATTGGTGGTGGGATTCACTGGTGGAGCCGGCGAATTTGTGGCCGCACTACAACGGCCTCGCCACATTTCTGCGCAACGAGGACCTCGCCACCTTAAAGCCGATGACCGCGACGGTGAGCACGGCCGACATTCCCAAATTCCCCTTTGCCATAGCCCTGGTGCGCGGCACACCTGAGCATGCTCTGATCTGGCTGCGCAACATCGCCTACACCTACGATGCCGCATCCACGCGTTACATGATCACTCAATCGACTGGCGAAGACTTCAAGTTCGAGATCAAACCCCAAACCGGCCTCACGCTCAACGTGGCTGGCTTGCGAGATGGGATTTACCACGTGCGCTGGTTCGACACGCTGACCGGTGCGCTCGTGACCGAATCCAGCGCCATCAGCCAGAATGGAGTCCTCAGCACTGCGGTGCCGGACTTGCACACGGACCTGGCGGCGAAGGTGTTTTGAGAAGTAGCCAGTAGCCAGTAGCCAGTAGCCAGTAAAGATGATGACTTGTATGCAATGATCTGACATCTGACATCTGACATCTGACATCTGACATCTGACTACTGGCTACTCGCTACTTCCCTCCCCCTCCCCTCAGTTCACGGCATACGACACCGGGCCGCAGCCGTCGAATGCGCGCTTGTAGACGTTTTTGCCGACAGTGTCCAGGGTCACGCTTCCATTGTCCGCCCCCAGCTTGATGTATTGGCGCACACCATGCATGTCCGGCCCATCCACGTTATTCCTGAGGGTAAAGCCGCCGAAATAGACATCGTGCTGACAACCTGAATAGGGCGCATAGGGCCAGGTCTGCCCGGTGGATTCCAGGACCAGTGAGCGATTGGCCTGTCGACGGCCCACGGTGACGCCATCAAAGGTCGCGAATTTCGAGACAATGATGTTGTTGCCGACGGCCAGGTGAAATTGCCAGACCTCGTAGGGGCTGGAAATTTCACACGCATTGGCCTGATCCTTGGGCATGCCGATCATGCGAAAGCCACGCGCCCCCGACACATCGGGGATCGGATCGCACTGCGTGATCGCATCGCCCGTTGAAGCCATGCCTCGCACGTGAACAATGCTGCCGCGATCGCCCACCATGTCAAAGATGAAGGTGTGCATCTCCAGCGTCAAACGGCCTGCGCCAGCTGTGCCCATGTGCACGGTGAGTTTGAGGTCTGAGGTACTGCAAAAGCCTTCCAGCGTGTTGCAGTCGCCTTTATTCGCCCACTCAGTTTTGAAACCGGCGTGCGGCTCGGCCATGCCATGCAGATCTGCGTCATAGCCATAGGCAGGCAGCGTATTTTCAGCCGCGCTCTGCCGGGGATCGCGCTGGGTGCCGTGGCTGTGATCGAAGTTGCAGCCTGTGCCGGCCATGCCCGTGGGTTGCGTGGCCGGATGCCAGGTGCGATAAAGCTTGCCATTCGGACCCGTCACCACCCATAGATCGTGGGCCCAGGCCGGACACATCTGGCCGCTCACGTTGGGTGCGGGGTTCGGCACCGGCACGATGACTTTGGGATCAACACAGTTTAGACAATTGCCAGCGGGCACACCGGTGCTGGTGGCTACAGGGTTGGGTGCCGTGGTCGCGGTGGACGCTGGCCGAGGAGTGGCTGTGGCAGCAGGTCCCGAAGTCGGCGTCGCCCCAGGTCGAGTCGCCGTAGCGGTAGGCCGGATCGCGGTGGCCGTGGGTCTCGGCCGGGTGGGCGTGGGCGTGCGGGGCTGTTGTGCAATACGCGTGGCAAACGCAATCACCGTGGCCCGCCAGGAGAGCACTTCGGCCTCACTCGGCGCGTTCTCACTCTCTCGGACCATCACCGGAATGTAAATGCGATTGCAGTCGATTGTGGTGACAGCGTCGCAGGGCAGAACGCCAATTGCGGCGAGGATATCCTCTTCCGACGGCTCACCCGTAGTGATCTGTAGGGGCGCGTTACCATGCAGCACATCACTGTGCATCGCGTTCTCATTGGCCGGCACGGCTACAGACAGCGCATCTGCATAAGGCATGGGGGTGGCGGTGGCCGACTCCAGGGGCACCCCGCCGGGAGGAGCCTGATTCAAGTAATGCAAATCCTGTGCGGCAGGGGTGGGAGTCATTCCAGGATCTACCTGCGCCCTGGCAAAGTTCCCGCCGGCCAGTCCCACCAGCAAGGCAGCGATTTGGGCAATATTTCCAAGGGTCCATTTTCTCTTCATGGGATAGTTCTCTCCTCATTTGCGGTTTAACCAACCGGCTTCAATGCTGCTGGGCTGCTGGGTGCCGGGATCCAAGATTTTCGGGCACGGGTCGGCGCTGTACAAAGCGGGACCAGCCCCATATCAAGTCGATTCCTGATGGGTTAAATCGCAAAGCTATTGATCTGGAACAGGCGTGCGGCTAGAGCACCGGATGGCCTGTCCAGGGGTTATGCGCGTCCGAAACGGGGGCGTCCGTGGAGACTAAAAGTGCTGGCGATGCCAGAGCAATGTGCGTTTAATCGCACATCGGGTCGGAAGTGCACGAACACGTGTTGGGGCCGCCAAGGGCGCGGCAGGTCGACTTTTGGGGGAGTTCGTTGACCTGGCTAAGTGGGCAGTAGTGTTGTGAGTATGGCAGTAATGCAAGTAAGCCGAAACATAGATAGTAGTGGGCGTATATTGCAAAACGGCGCGATCCCTCTGGTTAATTATGTCTTTTACCATAGGTTCGACATTACTCTAGCACATTTCTACAAGTGATTTCTAATTAATTGGTCTGATTTCAGCTTTTTCACAAATTTTAAAGTATTTATGTCCAAGTTCGACCTATCCGATTGAATGATATCTTTACCAGCCTGAATGACCAGTCTCTCACCCGGCCTTACCCTGATGTCGCCATTGCTACACAATAGCCAAACTGCTAGAACACTGATCTGCCAAAAGGATGGGGTTGATGTGTGATTCATATGGAGTGGATGTGCAGCCGATGCACATAGATGCGCGCATGGGATATTTAATTTGCCCATTCGCGCCGGCCATGCTAAAAAGTGGTTGACCCATGTTGAAGGCAGCCCTCAACCTGCAACGGCGTTGCGGTTTGTTGTCGACCAGGTCATGTCAATCGCACAATCCAACAAATTGTTTGTCCATTTCTTGTCTGTTCCAGGAGGATCGAGAACCCATGAAACGTGAGAAGCTAACCCGTCGGCATATGCTGCAAATCTCGGCCATGGCCGGTGGTGCGGCGATGGTCGCGGCCTGTGCTCCCGCCCCTGCCGCTGCACCACCAGCGGCCGCACCCGCCGCAACAGCAGCCGAACCCGTGGCCGGCGCCGCAACTGCCGCCCCCGCCGATTCCACCGCGGTGCCAGCCGAAGGCCCGACCGCAGCCCCCACCTCGGCCGTGCTGAAAGTGGACACCATCCCCGAGGTGCCACGCAACCGCACACTGGTTCACGGCTGGAGCATGAGCGCGCCGGTGGGTGTGACCAATCCATGGGCTGTGCCGGGCTACACCCACCAGGAAGGCAACTGCATGTTGTGGGAGCCACTGTTTTACTACGCCGTGTTTGGTGACAAGGAAGTGCCGTGGCTGGCCGAAAGCGGCGAATATAGCGACGACTTCAAAACGCTCACCATCAAACTGCGCCCCACCGCCGCCTGGAGCGATGGCACACCCGTCACTTCCAAGGACGTGCTATTTACATTTGACGGGCAGACCAAAAATCCGAAGCTGCCCTACAACGCGCAGTTCAATCAGTTTGTGCAAGAGGTGACCGCGCCGGATGCCCAGACTGTGATCGTGAAGTTTAAGGATGCGTCGCCGCGCTTTAAGTTTGAGGTGCTGAGCTTGAAGTTTGACACGGGCATCCCCATCGTGCCAGAACATGTGCTGGGCAAGGAGGCCGACCCGAACGCGCTATATGGCGGACTGGACATGCCGCATTCCGGGCCGTATTCGCTGGTGTTCTGGGACATCAATCAGAAAATTCTGGACTATCGCGAGGACTGGTGGGCGGTAAAGGCCGGCATTGCCGGGGTGCCGGATGTCAAGCGCCAGATTTACTTCAACATCGGCGGTCAGGTCGGCTCAAACATGCAGGCCGTGGCGCAGCGCAGCGTGAACAACGAGTTCGATGACGCATTGGGCTTCCCCGTGGCGTTGATCAAGAACACCCTGGCGGCCAACCCCAAAATCACCTCCCACACCGGCAACCAGCCGCCGTATGGCTACTTGGACTGGTGGCCGAACTCGTTGTGGGTGAACACCCAATTAGCCCCGTTTAGTGACGTGAAGGTCCGGCGGGCCATCAGCTACGCCGTCAACCGGCCGCAACTCAACGAGGTGGTGTATGAGGGTGCCGACATTGGCACCATCTTCCCCTGGCCGCTCTACCCCGGTTTGAACAAGTTTGTGGCAGCCACCACCGAGCTACAGGCCAAGTATGAGCCGGGCAAGTATGACCTGGAGGCCAGCGCCAAGCTGATGGAGGAGGCCGGCTTTGCCAAGAACGGCAGCGACCTGTGGGAGAAGGACGGCGAAACGGTACCCGCTGTCATCCATGGGTTTGAAGGCATTCACGGTGATGTGGTGCCGATCATTGTCGAGCAACTGCTGGCCGGCGGCTTCGACGCTTCGGTGAACTTTGGGCCGGATGCGTATCAGAACATGGCCGACGGCAAGGCCGGTCTATACATGTTCGGCCACGGAGCCAGCCTGCTGGATCCGTATGCCGCGTTCGAGCTGTATCACAGCCGCTTCGCATCATCCATCGGCACCACCGCCGGTAACAACCGCTTCTCGCGCTACCAGAACCCCGAGTTTGACAAGATTGTCGATGCGATGGCGCCGCTGCCAGCCGACGACCCGAAGTTCATGGAGCTATTCCTGCAGGCCATGGAGATTTACTGGCGGGATGTGATCGACATTCCAGTGGTGCAATTCCTGCACCGCATCCCCTACAACCAGACCTATTGGACCAACTGGCCCACGGCCGCCAATGTGGCCAACGGCTTTAATGGCGCGTTCTGGCATCACACCGGGCTGATTGTGGTGACCAACCTCAAGGCCGTCGAAGCTTAGAGCTTGGAGCTGAGAGCTTGGAGCTGAGAGCTGAGAGCGACTGACCGTGCGTCGAAGACGACCACGGTCAAGCTCATAAACGAAGCCTCTGCAAGACTGGCGGATCTTTCCCAGCCTCGCAGAGGCTTCGTTTATAAGCACGGCGCTGATGAAAGTTAGGCAATAAAACCGGTAAAAGAAAAATGGCGACTGTGAATCATGATTGAAAGCCATACCCGAATGCCGTCATTCCCGCGGAGGCGTCCCCGCTGCGGGAATGACGTTGTTGTATAAAGACTTTCCCCGACGCTCGACGCTTTACCGGTTTTATTGCCTCACCTTCATCAGCGCCCCGCGGACATAGCCTTATGGCGCTGCGGCCATTTGCCCCCTAGACTCGTTCGTGCTAAAAAGCACATGTCAATTTTGTGAACAGCACCAGCACATATCCATGTTTTGTGAATGTGCGAAGTGCCTACCCGCTCTTGGTTTTCCCAGCCTGAGTGAGTTTGTCAAAAGTTGAATAGGTTCGTGGATTTTCAAATTTCTGGAGGATCGAGACCAATGAAAAGAGAGAAGTTAACCCGTCGTCAGTTGCTGCAAATATCCGCCATGGGTAGTGCAGCCGTCATTGCCGCGGCCTGCGCCCCGGCACAACCCGCCGCTGCGCCGGCCGCCCCGGCCGCGGCCGAGGCCACCGCAGCACCCGCTGCGGCTGAAGCCACCGCTGCGCCAGCCGCTGCCGAAGCCACGGCCGCCCCTGCCGCCGGCCCCACCGCGGTCCCCCTGGCCGACGTCCCCCGCAACCAGACCTTAATTCTGGGACATGGACTTGGCACGCTCGGCGTCTCCAATCCGTGGGCAGCCGGTTACTCGCATCAGTCCGGCAATGCGTTCATGTGGGAGCCATTGTTCTACTATCTGATTTTTGCGGGCAAGGAATTGCCGTGGCTGGCCCAGAGCGGCGAATACAACGCCGACTTCACCCAGTTGACCATCAAACTGCGCTCGGATGCCGCCTGGAGCGATGGCAAGCCGATCACGCTCGACGATGTGATCTGGACCTTTGACGGCCAGATGAAGAACGAGAAGCTGCAATACCACGCCCAGTTCGTGCAGTTTGTCAAAGACTACAGCAAGACCGATGACACGACCCTGGTCATCAATTTCAATGAGCCCTCGCCGCGCTTCAAGTTTGAGGTGCTGAGCCTGAAGTTCGACACCGGCATTCCCATTGTGCCCAAGCACGCTTATGATGGACAGGCCGATGTCAACGCCTATTTGGGCGGCCTCGACATCCCCCATTCAGGTGCATTTGCCAACAAGAGTTGGACGCTGGATCAGAAAGTGATGGATCTGAATCCAGATTGGTGGGCGATCAAAGCCGGTCTGGCGACCATGCCCGATGTCAAGCGGATTATCTTCCAGCAAATCGGCAGCGACATGGGCACGGTGGCCCAGCGGGTGGTCAACAACGAGTTCGACTCGGCCCTGGACTTCCGCAACGACATCATGTCCACGATTCTCAAGCAGAACGCCAAGGTGACCACCCACACCGGCGCGGACGAGCCGCACGGCTATCTGGACTGGTGGCCGAACTCGCTGTGGATGAACACCCAGATCGAGCCGTTCAACGACCCCAACATTCGCCGCGCCATCGCGCTGACGATTGACCGCGACACGATTGATGAGGCGGTCTATAACGGCGCGAAGGTGACCAACGTATATCCCTTCCCACTCTACCCGGCCTTGCAGACCTTTGCCGACTCGGCCAAGGAGCTGAACGACAAATATCAACCCCGCAAGTTTGACCTGGAAGAGAGCGCCAAGATGTTTGAGGCCGCCGGCTATGCCAAGAACGGCGACGGCCTATGGGAGAAGGGTGGCGCAACCATCCCTGGCGTGATCAACGGCTTCGCAGACATTCACGCTGATATTGTGCCGGTGCTGGTCGAGCTGTTGCGCAACGGCGGTATCGATTCGTCCATCAACTTCGGCACCGACAGCTATCAGAACATGGCCGACGGCAAAGCCGGCTTCTACATGTTCGGCCACGGCGCAAGCCTGATCGACCCGTATGCCGCGTTCGAGTTGTTCCATAGCCGCTACAGTTTGCCGATCGGCACTGGCGCTGGCAACGGCCGCTTCTCGCGCTACAAGAACGAGGCCTACGACAAGATTGTGGATGCGATGGCGCCGCTGCCGGCCGACGATCCGAAGTTCCAGGCACTGGCGCTGCAGGCGTTGGAGATCTACTGGAGCGACACGATCGACATCCCGATCATCCAATGGCTGCACCGGATTGCCTACAACCAGACCTACTGGACCAACTGGCCGACGGCGGCCAACGTCGGCCCCGGCTGCAACGGCGCGTATTGGGCGCACACTGGCCATCTGGTGGTGACCAACTTGAAGGCTGCTGCGGCGTAGTGAATCGGATCGCGCACGTGCACGATCTGCTTGCAAAGCAACAACCTCAAACAAAAGGGCCGCGCAATTCTTGATGAATTGCGCGGCCCTTTTTGATAATCAATCGAGCTTAGCAGTCATTCCCGCGAAGGCGGGAATCTAGGC